>ENA-OPRR01000075-OPRR01000075.1-human-gut-metagenome-genome-assembly--contig:-NODE-75-length-104452-cov-9.107446_pt1 | contig 104452 bp, 104 predicted proteins | sample MGYA00241796_ERZ501883 | MGnify/ENA primary metagenome ERZ501883 (study PRJEB25962, sample SAMEA2042406) | human gut metagenome | biome: human gut; feature: human-associated habitat; material: faeces...
TAAGTGACAAGTTTTTATTATTTCACTTGTCTACCTAGAAGGGAGCATATCATTTAGTGAGACAGCCCCTATATTCATATCCATTTCTATGAACAACGTCGAAACGTCTTATCTGTAATAATTCTTGCAAAGATCAATCCAAGCGGCAAAGCCATAATAATAAGTAAAGCTTCTGTAAACCAAAAAGCACCGGTATTAATCGAAGTAATACCAATATTATAAATTGCCCGATACAAATACAATCCAGGAACCATAATAACGATGGAAGGCACAGTCAAAGAAATTCGAGGATAACCAATCGAAGTCTTGATCATAGATGCCAGAAGACCAGCAAGCAAAGCACCAAGGAATGCAGCTGCAGCTGGTGGAAATGATGCAAGATCAACCAGTTCCAGACGAGTTGTATTTGCAATTGCTCCAATGATCCCTGCTGTAGCAGCAAGTTGTAATGGACTGTTAAACATTACGGAGAAACCTAAAACTCCAAAAAAGCTTGCGATCAGTCGAAATATCAGGTATTCTGACTTGCTTAAATTCAATGGAAGAAAATCCATCGGTTTTAAATGAAGAACTAAAGCAAGCATCCATGCAGCTAAAGTTGCAACAGCAATGATAATCAGTGCGTAAGCCAGACGTTCAAGTCCGGAACGCATATCCAATTTTGCAAGGTCAATTCCACTTGTGATAAATGGAAATCCTGGAATAATGAATAACATAGAACAGATATAACCAGCTTGATGGTGTATCGAAATATGAAATCCAGATTTCAATGCCATGAAGGCAATTGTGTATACAATACATGCCAAAGCAACGCTTGCCGCAGTGCATAGGAATAAAGTTAAATGATGTTGATTCATTTTTGCCCGGAGAAAATTTCCGGCACCAGCACCTAAGAATGCACAAAACATCTCAATCGGTCCGCCACCGAGTAAAAAAGTAAATGCACTGCATGCAACAGCTGCAGCCAGACCAAGGAATGGCGGAGAGTAAAATCCATGAATTTCATGAATCTGATCAAGTAGTGTATGAAGTTCATCTCCAGACATCTTCTTGCAGTTTTTGGAAAATTTGTTAACAAACAATTCCATTCGATAAAGTTTTGATGTATTTACGCCTGTATTAAACAGACATAGGGATTCTGTATAACAGTTACCACCATCAATACAAGTATATTCAATTGATAATAAACCAATATCAGCAGTACAAGTAATTCCAAGTTCTCTAGCCAGTGTGTTCATAGAACTTCGTACTCTCCATGCTCCAGTTCCGCAAGATAGAAGCATAATTCCAGTACGACCGATGATCGAGGCTTTCTCACTTAACGAAGCTTCCGTGATCGGACGACCAATACTTTTTCTTGTATAATCATGCCAAGGAATCCGCATATGATTATGAAATTCTTCCTCCATATATATCACCCCTCCGAATCCATAAGTATTTCTAATAATTTTTTCCCAGCAATTCCAATTGGTCGGGTAGAATCGGTAAGGAGACAAATGTCTCGTGGATTAGCATGTTCCTTTACAGGAATTTCTATAATTTCACCACGATCAAGATAGTCCTTAGCAAGAGCTTCCGGACAGAAACCAATTCCAAGATCATGCTGCACCAGAGATAAGATCTGGTTCGTTGTAGCAGTTTCCATATCCGGAGAAAAAACTAACTGATTCTGATAGAAATATTTCTCATAAAAATTTCTGGTTGCTGTTCCTTCATTTAATGAAATAAAAGGAAAATCCTGCAGATCACGTAGTCTTTTCGGTGAAAAACCAATATCCCTATAAGAAGGTCCGCCAATTAAAATGTCACGGAAAGAGCAAAGTCGTTGCGATTGTAGTGGATGTTCGCAATACAATGGTGTTGTCACAATACTAAAATCAACGAATTCTTTTCTCAAAGCTTTGATTGCCTGTGGTGTGGAATGGTTGGAAATTTTTAATTTAATATGTGGATAAAGTTTGTGAAACTTCTCTAATTTCGGCAACAAAAATAAATGAAGTGCAGTTTCGCTTACTCCGATCGTAACAGTTCCAGATTTTAGATTTTTTGTTCGATTTAGTTCATCATTTCCAGAAGAAATCTGCTGGATTGCAATCGCTACATGTGCATAAAGTTGTTCCCCTTCTGGTGTCAGTTTGATTCCCCTGTGTGACCGGATAAATAAAGTGCAGCCAAGTTCACTTTCCATAATATTCATGCAGCGAGTGATATTTGGCTGATTATTATGTAAGAATTTCGCAGCTTTAGAGAAACTCTTATATTTTGCAACATAATAAAAGATACGATAATAGTCAAAAGGCATGATTGACCTCCTAGTCATATAAAATTTGTATGTTATTGATATGATATATATATTTTACATATCATTCTTCCTAAAGTATAATACAGTTGATGAAAAAGTCAAGAAAGGGATGATCAGCGTGGAAACAATTTTTCCAAGAGAAGAAAATGCAGAGCATATATTTAAAAAAATTCTGGAAAATAATGATGCCTGTGAACGATTGAGAGAGTTATTTTATGAAGAGTTTGCCAACAGTGGAGATCGTGATCTTTCGGAAAAACAGTTTGTGAAAGCACTATTTGATGCATATCAAAATAGGGATCTTTCCGCTTTCTTGATGGGAATCTGTGGAAACAGTATGTTTGATCTGTTAAGAAATGCGTTTTTGATTCCTATGAGATTCAATGATAAAGGTGTAACAAATCCTGTAAGATTAACAGATGCAGAGGGCGAGCTGATCAAACAAACATCCGTAAACAAACAGATTTCACAAAAACAATATAAAATGTTTCAGCAGATTTTAGATCAGGCGGACGATATACCGGATTATGAAATCTGTCTTGCTTATGGATTTCGTGAAAAACACGATTATCGGAACAAAAATGAAATTAACACAATGAAGATTGGGGAACATATTGGAATCCTGCTATTATTTAAACTACCTAAAGAAGTAAAAGAAATGATAGAGGATAACGAAGTCTACAGCATTGTTTGGGATTTTATGATGAGACTGGAAGAACAATTACCAAGAGCGTTCATGTATTATGGTGTAATGGATGAAAACAAATTTGAACAACAAAGCAGCGAGATTGGCATCTTTCTTCCCTTCCGTCACTTTGAACACCAACTAGAGAAAAACATCGAACAGGCCAATGGTATTGGTCTGGGATGTAGAGAACGGATCCTGACAATGATCAAATAAAAAGGAACTATTTTATTTATAGTTACCAATAGTAGTCATAAAAGACATCGCATGAAATACAAATATTCGTGCGATGTCTTTTGTGTTTTCTATCAATTTATGATGAGAGTGTCAAAAGTATAAATGAAATAAGGATTGACATTTTATAAAAAGTATCATACAATATTATTGTATTAAGGAAGTAATACAATAATACAATAAGAAGGAAGGAGAACTATGGGGTGGAAGATAGATGATGGAAGACCAATCTGGACACAACTGAAGGAACAGATGATCAAGAGGATCGTGTCAGGAACCTATCCAAGCGGAGAGAAACTGCCAAGTGTCAGGGATCTTGCAGGAGAAGCAGGGGTGAATCCGAATACGATGCAGAGAGCGTTATCAGCACTTGATCAGGATGGATTAACGATCACCAACCGAACAAGCGGGCGCTGTGTCACAGAAGATGTGACGAAGATAGAAGAATGTCGGAAAGATATAGCACACAAGATCGTAAAACAATACATCAGGGATTTAGAGGAACTTGGATACAATAAGGAAGATGCAGTCGCATTGATCGGAAAGGAAGAGGAAGAATGAAGGATTTGAATTTAATAGAATTAACTGATTTAGAGAAACGGTATGGAAAGAAGGAAGCTTTAACGGGAATCAACTTAACAATAGGGAGAGGAAAGATCATCGGGCTTTTAGGACCCAATGGTTCTGGAAAGACAACATTGATCAAGTTATTAAACGGTCTGTTGCAGCCAACATCAGGTGAGATTAAAGTCAATGGTAAAGCACCTGGTGTTGACAGCAAGAAGATCATCAGCTATCTGCCAGATAAGATGTATTTTGCAGATTGGATGAAGATTGCAGATTTGATGGATTTTTTTGAAGATTTTTACGAAGACTTTGATCGTAAAAAAGCAGAAGGCATGTGTGAGACATTAAAGATCAACACCGAAGCGAAGATCAAAAGCTTATCCAAAGGAAATAAAGAGAAAGTCCAGTTAGTTTTGGTAATGTGCCGAAAAGCACAACTCTATCTGCTAGACGAACCGATTGCAGGAGTCGATCCCGCAGCAAGGGATTTTATCTTAGATACGATCTTAAACAATTATAATGAGGAAGGAACCGTGATCATTTCAACACATCTGATCGCAGATATCGAGAAAATCATGGATGAGGTTATTTTTATCAAAGAAGGAAATATTGTAACATACAAGTCAGCTGATGACTTAAGAGAAGAAAGCGGCAAATCCATCGATGCCCTGTTCCGTGAGATATTTCATACAGATGTATACAGAGGAGGGGACGAAGTATGCTAGGAAAATTAATTAAGTATGATCTGAAAGCATTAGCGAAGATTTTAGCACCATTATGGGGTGTACTCTTAGTGATGGGACTGATATTTGGAATCAGTATTCGGTCGAATCTTGATGGAATTGGAAATACGATGATCGTATTTAGTCTTGTGGTCATTATTGCAGTGATCGTTGCAATCTTTGTAATGAATGTGATCATTGTGATTCAGCGCTTCTGGAATGGGTTATTGCAGGAAGAAGGATATTTAATGTTCACGCTTCCAGTTACTACAAGAAGCCTGATCTTATCCAAAGTGATCAGTGCATTGATCATCAGCTGTGGGACAGCACTCGTAATCTCTTTATTGGGAGTAGAGATCATTGCGATAAGCCCGGTAAAACTTATGGACACCGTAACATATTTTGGAAACTGGGTCATCAAAGTACATGCAGGACCATGGATTGGATATGGAGCGGTGATCGCAGTGGTAGGTTTGCTAAGCGGAATCTACCATATATATGCAGCAATGGTGATCGGACAGTTGAGTAATGGCAATCGATTCTTGTTTGCATTTGTAGCATATGCAGGATTATCGATCATTGTATCACTGATCGGAATTCCAAGTATGACAAACTTAGATAATATGGGATCAAGTCTGCAGAACACATTTGGATTTGATAGTGATCTGTGGATCTATTTTGTAGAAAATATTGTGATCATTATCATTTATCATATTGTTACAGAAGTGATATTAACGAAGAAATTGAATCTGGAGTAGGAAAAATAGGAGGGATAAGGAGAGGAGGAAAAATTATGTTAAGGAAATTGATGAAATATGATCTAAAATATTACCGTAAGATCATGCTGCCACTATGGGCTGTTTTGATCATTTATGGAATTGTTCATGGAATCAATACTGTGTTCAATTATGAAACATTTTATGATCATATCCCAATAAAGGCACAGGCTATTGTTGTTGTGACCGGTATTTATTTTATATTCTGCGTGAATATTATTCTTGTGATACAAAGGTTCTGGAAAAGCATGTATGGAAAGGAAAACTACCTTATACATACACTTCCAGTGACTGTGAGAAAGTTGATCTTGTCAAAGGTTTTCAGTGCAATCATCATCAGTTTTACAACAGTTTTTATCTTTTTTGCAGAAAATGATATATTGGTTTATATACAAAGTATTGTATATCACGGAGAAGCTTCACTTCAAGGGATACCGATTCGACATTTTCAGGATTTTACGAAATCAAAAGTTGTTTTAACAATTCTTTATATGATCGTATATGGAATCATATGGACGATGCATTTAATCTATCAGGCATATACAGCAATATGCATTGGACAAATGAGAAGTAAAAACAGATTTGCGACAACGATCATTGTTGGAGCTTTTTTATTCCTGGCTGGCTATGAAATGCAAGAGATATTGTTACGACATAATAGATATTACAGTTGGTTTTATCTTCCTTGTCTGATTGCTTTTCTTGTGGAAATTGTGTTGTGCCATTTGGTGATTGAGTTTATTTTGGCTAGAAAGTTAAATATAAATTAGATAATAGAATTGACATAAAAAATTATAGATGTTAATATAACAATATAAAAAGGTGCTACCGATGACGGTTTGCCTGATTAATATAAGTTTTATAGACCGCTTACTTTCTCAGGGTAGGGCGGTCTTTTTCTGTCTTGGCATCATGCTTTCCACGCACATAGCCAAGACTATAAAAAGTCGCACACAGTGAGATTACTGCGATTAGGTCTGTAATGGTTAGCATAATTTCAAGTCCCCTTTCCGTCAGATTTCTCTATGAAAGAGATGGATCTATGTAATCGGGGCTAGAACTCCCCGTAGGAAGCAAACCGCCATTCACGTCAATGTGAAGTAACACCTTGACGTTTATTTTAACAGAAAACATATATTAATTCAATAAAAAATAAAGTATAAACATATAAAAGTACAAAAAATTTTACATACATTTAACACAACACATCTCCTAAATAAGTTAAAATAAAACTGTTGTAAAAAATAAGTGAAAGAAAAGTAAAGAAAAGAACAACTAAAGGAGAAAAAAAGTGAGCAGTACAAACATTTTAGGTCTGTTGGGAGGATTAGCATTATTCCTATATGGTATGCAGATGATGAGTAACGGATTAGAATCCGTTGCCGGAAATAAAATGAAAGACATTTTGGAAAAATTGACATCCAATAGATTCTTAGGTATTATCGTAGGAGCTTTGATCACAGCCGTGATCCAGTCATCCTCAGCTACAACGGTAATGGTCGTAGGATTTGTAAACTCTGGAATGATGACATTAAATCAGGCCGTATGGATCATCATGGGAGCTAATATTGGTACAACAATTACAGGACAGTTAATTGCCTTAGATGTTGGGGCATTAGCACCATTAATTGCGTTTATCGGTGTAGCAATCGTTGTATTTTCAAAGAATGAAAAAGTACAGTTTGTCGGAGAAATCATTGCAGGACTTGGTATTTTATTTGTTGGAATGAACATGATGGGAGATTCCATGATACCACTTCGTGAGTATCCACCATTTATCAACCTGATGACAAGATTCTCAAATCCATTGATCGGAATCATCGCAGGTATGATCTTTACAGCGGTCATCCAGTCATCTTCAGCTTCTGTAGGTATCCTGCAGGCATTAGCATTAAGCGGAGTGATCAGTTTCCATGATGCAGCCTTTGTATTATTTGGACAGAATATCGGTACATGTATTACAGCGATCTTAGCATCGATCGGAACAGAGAGAAGTGCGAAGAGAGCAACGATCATTCATCTAAGCTTCAATATTATCGGAACAGCCATTTTTACAATTTTATGTTTAGTGACACCTTTGACAAATTATGTGGCAGGATTCAGTGGAAGCAGTATTACAAAACAGATTGCCAATATGCATACATTATTTAATATCAGTACAACCATCCTGCTGATCCCATTTGGAAATTATCTGGCAAAACTTGCAACCAAGATCCTTCCAGAGAAAGCAGAAGAGAAAGAACATCACAAACATTTAAAATACATCAAATCAGTTGATACAAGAGTGGATGCAACATTTGGTACATCAGCGATCAACTTACAGAACTTAAGAAATGAAATTCAGAGAATGCTTGAGATGGCAAGAGTCAATGTAGAAGAAAGTTTTGATGCATTTTTGGCAGGAAGCAGCAAATTCTTAGGTGATGTTGATAAAAGAGAAGATTATATTGATTATCTGAACAAAGAAATTTCAAGAGCCGCAGCAAAGATGATGGCGCATGAAACGAATGTTAAAGCTTCAAAAAATATCGGCTCATATCTTGATATGACAAGTAATATCGAACGAATTGGAGATCATGCAGTTAATATTTGTGATTATACAAAGTTGATCGAAGAAAAACATATTGTATTTTCAGACGATGCAAAACAGCAGATGGAAGAAATGAAAATGATCTGTGAAAAAATGTTCCATAACATTTCTAAGGTACCAGAGGATACGCAGGAATGGCTTCAGAAAGTTCATGATTCAGAGAACTTTATCGATCAGAAGACAGAAGAATTCTACGAAAGTCACTTGGAACGTATCAACAGAGGAGAATGTAATGATGAAGCATGCATCATTTTCTCTGAAATGTTAACAGACTTTGAGCGTATCGGTGATCATACATGGAATGTTGCGAAACAGATGGCAAAGATCATTGAACGTGGGTAAAACAATTACATAAAATTCAAAAAGAACCTTCTGAAAGAATTAAAATAAGAAGGTTCTTTTTTTGATAGTAACTAGACTTGTTATAAACAATACGTTATACTAAAAAGAGTGCTAAAAACAGGTGTGTAAAGGAGAAATGAGTTATGGATTATATTTTATCCCCATCAATTTTGTCAGCAGATTTTGCGAATCTTGGAGCAGATGTAAAAGAAGCAGTAAAAGCAGGTGCAAAATGGGTGCATATTGATGTTATGGATGGAATGTTCGTACCTAATATTTCCTTGGGACTTCCAGTGATTAAATCACTTCGTAAAGAGACAGAAGCTTTATTTGATGTACATTTAATGATTGAAGAACCAGGAAGATATATTGATGATTTTGCAGAAGCAGGAGCTGATCTGATCACTCTTCATGCAGAAGCAACAAAACATCTTCATAGAGCGATCCAGCAGGTAAAAGCGAAAGGATTAAAAGTTGGAGTAGCCTTGAATCCAGCAACGCCATTATCTGTATTAGATTATGTATTAGAAGAATTAGATATGGTACTGATCATGACTGTAAACCCAGGTTATGGCGGACAGTCTTATATTGCGAAGATGGATGACAAGATCAAAGAATTACGAGCGATCATCAATGAAAAAGGACTGGATATTGATATTGAAGTAGATGGAGGAATCTCAGCAAAGAACGTAGCACATGTCAAAGAATGTGGAGCAAACGTATTTGTAGCAGGATCCGCTGTATTTAACGGTGATATTGCATCTAGTGCAAAAGATATTTTAGAAGTTATGGAGGCGTAAAAATGAGTGAATGTAGTCATGACTGCAGCAGTTGTAGTGCAAACTGCGGAAGCAGAACACAGGAGAAAACAGATTTTCTTGAACCATTATATAGAGAAAGTAAAGTAAAGAAGGTTATCGGTATCGTCAGTGGAAAAGGTGGCGTAGGTAAATCCATGACAACTTCTTTATTAGGAGTCGCAGCAATGAGAAAAGGGTTGCATACAGCAATTCTTGATGCGGATGTCACAGGACCATCCATCCCGCAGGCATTTGGACTTCATGAGAGATTATTAGGAAATGCAGAAGGAATCATTCTTCCAGCAATGACAAATTTCGGAATCGAAGTTGTATCCTTAAACTTAATGTTAGAAGAAGAAACACAGCCAGTGATTTGGAGAGGTCCAGTTGTAGCAGATGTTGTAAAACAGTTCTGGGGTAAGACATTATGGAAAGACATTGATGTGATGTTTGTGGACATGCCACCAGGAACCGGAGAAGTTCCATTAACAGTTTTCCAGTCTATTCCATTAGATGGAATCGTTGTCGTTGCAACTCCACAGGAATTAGTAGGAATGATCGTGGAGAAAGCTGTGAATATGGCGAACATGATGAATGTACCAGTTCTGGGTCTGATCGAGAACATGAGCTACATCAAATGTCCAGATTGCGGCAAAGAGATTAAGGTATTTGGAGACAGTCATATTGAAGAAATTTCTGAGAAGTTTAACATTCCAGTACTCGGAAAACTTCCAATTGATCCAAAATTAACACAGGCATGTGACGCAGGGCTGATCGAGGATGTGGAAAATATTTACTTAGATGGTGTAATGGATATCATCTTATAAGAAGAAACAACGTAAAGAAGCGGTTTTCCGCTTCTTTTTTTGATGGAAAAAATGCAATGAAAAATAGAAATATTTTATACAAATATATAAAAAACAAATCGTATAAGTTAATAAATTTGTAACAATAAACTTACATATATTGGAAATAAATTGCATTTTATCGAGTACAAAGGTTGACATATCGAGGGATATCGGGTAAAGTATGAAACATAGATTTCGAAAATGTTACAAAAATGTTTCGAAATTTAAGAAACTATTGAGCACAGAAAGAGGTTTATATGCTGAAAGTTATGAAGAAGAAATTGTTAGTAGTGATCACAATGCTAGTAGTAGCATCAGGATTCATTTTTACAGGATCAACTTCAACCAAAGCAAAAGATAAAGACGTAAAGTACTTAGGAAAATATAAATTAACAGCTTACTGCGGATGCAGAAAGTGCAGTGGAAAATGGGGAACAAGAACAGCTTCTGGAAAGAAAGCAAAACAGGGAAGAACTATTGCTGTAGATAAAAGAAAGATCAAATTAGGATCAAAAGTACAGATCAATGGAAAAACATACGTAGCCGAAGATGTCGGAGGCGGTGTCAAAGGAAAACATATCGATGTATTCTTTAAATCTCATAAACAGACAAAGAGATTTGGTAAGAAAACAGGTGTTAAAGTTTATAAGGTAAATTAAGATACGAATGATGATTATAAAATATAGCGTAAAAATATCAGCCAGTTTGGAAGAAAAGATGAATTCAAACTGGCTGATATTTTTTTGCTTTTACAAATGAATATTTAACGGTATTAAAATTTATAAGTACCATTTTCTCTTAAAGCAGCTAAAGCATCGATAACGCTCTGTTTATCTTCTGGATATGTAACACCATACCACTGATCTTTAGATACAAGCACTTCAAGAGAGGCTTTTCCATCATGTAACAGGTCACTTGCGACACTAGGAATAAAGTATTCACCTTTTAATGGATTCTCTTTGATCGCTTGATCAAGGAAAGCAGGGAATCCTTTTTCTAACTCGTCCATGATCATAGGCTGGAATCCAAAGAAGTTCATGGACACTAAAGTATCAAATGGAAGCGATGCCCAAGTTGCACCGTCATCTTCTGTGAATTCTGCATGATCTTCACGTTTTTCGATATGAGTTCTTTCTGTGATAGAAAGTAACTGGTGGTTGTCATCAACTTCACAGACACCTCTGGATACGTATCCATTCTCTGTAACTGTATTTCCAAGATGATATCCCACCATTGCAAATGGTGCCTTTCCGTCTTTCTCTTCATGGCTTGTAAGGAAATCAGCCATGACTTTATATCCATCAACACCATAATAGTCATCTGCGTTGATCACGGCAAATGGTTCATTGATAAATGGTTTTGCACATAAAACAGCATGTGCAGTTCCCCAAGGTTTGACACGTCCTTCAGGGACATTATAACCTTCTGGTAATGCATCTACTTCCTGATATGCATAACATACTTCCATTCCTTCAGGAACCCTTGCTCCAACAGTTTCTTTAAAATCTTTCTCAATTGCTTTCTTTATCACAAAGACTACCTTACCGAATCCGGCACGTTTTGCATCATAGATGGAATAATCGATGATCGCATGTCCCATTGGATCCATAGGGTCCATCTGTTTTAATCCTCCATAACGGCTTCCCATACCGGCAGCCAGAATTACTAATGCTGGTTTTTTCATGAAAAAACTCCCTTCTGATTTTTAAACTAAAATAAGTATAACGCAAGATAGAACAGATGGAAAGAGAAAGAAAAAATAAAGAATTGGAATTGATAAAGATCTATTTCGGTCAGCTAGAATTTATTGTATAATTTGAGTATTGAATCGTTGCAAAAAAGAGAAAGATTTACAAATATTCGAGGAGGAAGAGTATGAAAAAACGAATATTATCAGTTTTATTATCGATGGTTGTGACAAAATAAAAGGATATCCACGAGGATAAGAAAAGGATAAAGCGATGACAGAGATTCAACATGAACTGATCATGCCGAATAAGGATCTTCCATTTAAGATGTTCCTTTTTGAAGGCAGAGATGGTAATTATATCAGAGAAAAACATTGGCACAGATCGATCGAAATCTTTGCGGTCTTTCAGGGAACGCTGGAGTTTTATTTAAACGATCAGGAGTATTTACTGGAATGTGGAGATTTTATTATTGTCAATTCCAACGAAGTGCATTCCATTCATGCACCAAAAGAAAATATGACGGTTGTGCTCCAGATGCCGCTTAATATGTTTGAAAAATACTACACCCAGGATCAGTTCATTTGTTTCGCTCATGCTCCGCAGGCACAGGATGAGCAATTGATGGAAATGATCTGTGAGATGTATATGGCATATTCTGATAAGCATTGTGGCTATGATCTGAAGATTCAAAGCCTGTTTTATGATATGTTATATCTGATGGTTACAAGATACCGTGAGATTAATGTACACCCAGATATTTTACATCAACACAAGCAGTTAACCAAGTTATCTGTGATTACAGATTACATGAAAGAACATTACAAAGACGAATTATCTTTGGCAAGACTTGCAGAGATTTTCGGGTATTCTCCATCCTATTTATCCCGAATGTTTCAAAAATATGCAGGGATCAATTATAAAGACTATTTGCAGGCAATCCGCACTGAACATGGGTACAGACAGCTGATAGAGACAAAGATGACGATCAGTGATATTTCCATGGAAAATGGATTTCCAAATAACAAAGCATTTTCCAAAGCCTTTTATAAAAAGTATGGAATTATGCCTGCTGAATTTCGAAAAAGACAAAAAAGTGCCATAAACGAGATAAGTAATTAGTCGAGAAAACGAAAATATATTGTTATAATCTTATAAGTGATAAATGGAGAAGACAAACTTTTAACTGCACAGAATAAATGGCTGATCGCACATGAAGAAGCTCAAATATCTGGAGCATTTTGTGGATTAGTTGGAGAAAATATCACATTAAAATGATCAAAAAAGGAAAGGATGGAGAATCAAATGAGTAATATGCCAAAAGTAAAGATCGGAATCGTAGCAGTCAGCAGAGATTGTTTCCCAGAAAGTTTATCAGTGAATCGCAGAAATATTACTTGCCAAACATTTTGAAGGACCAAAAATGTTCTTTGCAGCAGCAGAGGAAAGAGGAGATAATCTGTTAGATGGACGTGGAGATGCATATTGTGGTATGCTGAATGCAAGTTATAATCTGAAATTGCACCAATCGCAAGAGCTGTCGTTGGATTAAGCAGCTTAAAGATCATCAGTTTTGGGCCTCGTCCATTAAACTTCTTAGCATGCAATGCACCAATCCAGCAGTTATACAACTTAGGAGTTGAGATCGAGAAAAACTTCCCTCATCATGGAGCTGTAGCATTTGGTAATTTCGGAAAAACATTATATGAAGTATTTAAATATGTTGGAGTTCCAGTAGAAGAGATTGGATACAATCAGCCAGCTGGAGTCAGATATCCAACAGAAAATCCTTGGGGATAAGATCGGAGGTTTGTATGTTATACATTGGTGTAGACCTTGGAACATCCGCAGTGAAATTACTGTTAATGGATGAAAAAGGCGGAATCAAAAAAATTGTTTCCAAAGAATATGATCTGTATTTTCCACATCCAGGATGGTCTGAACAGAAACCTGAAGACTGGTACAGTCAGTCTATGGAAGGAATCAAAGAACTGATCAGTGAATGTGATAAGTCACAGGTTGCAGGAATCAGTTTTGGTGGTCAGATGCATGGACTCGTAGTCTTAGATGAAAATGATGATGTGATTCGTCCTGCGATCCTATGGAATGATGGACGTACACAGAAAGAAACAGATTATTTAAATAACGAGATTGGAAAAGATAAATTATCTGAGTACACAGCTAATATCGCTTTCGCAGGATTTACGGCACCCAAAATCCTGTGGATGCGTGAAAATGAACCAGACAATTTCAACAAGATCAAAAAGATCATGCTGCCAAAAGATTATCTGGCATATAAACTATCTGGAACATTTTGCACGGACTATTCCGATGCATCCGGAATGTTATTATTAGATGTAAAGAATAAATGCTGGTCAAAACAGATGATGGAAATCTGTGGAGTGAGTGAAGAACAGCTTCCGAAACTGTTTGAAAGTTATGAAGTTGTCGGAACATTAAAAGAAGATATTGCAGAAGAACTTGGTTTATCCAAAGAAGTCAAGATCATCGCGGGAGCTGGAGACAATGCGGCAGCAGCGGTAGGAACTGGAACTGTTGGAGATGGAATGTGTAACATTTCCCTTGGAACATCTGGAACGATCTTCATTTCCAGTAAGACATTTGGTGTAGATTCCAACAATGCCTTACATTCTTTTGACCACGCAGATGGATACTATCACCTCATGGGATGCATGTTAAGTGCAGCATCCTGCAATAAATGGTGGATGGACGAGATCTTAAAGACAAAAGAATACAGCAAAGAACAAGAAGGAATCACCAAACTTGGAGAAAACCATGTATTCTATCTTCCATACCTAATGGGAGAGAGATCTCCACACAATGATCCAAAAGCCAGAGCAACATTTATCGGAATGTCCATGGATACAACGAGAGAAGAAATGACACAGGCCGTGTTAGAAGGAGTTGCATTTGGACTTCGTGATTCTCTGGAAGTCGCAAGAAGTCTTGGAATCAAGATTGAACGCACAAAGATCTGCGGCGGTGGAGCTAAGAGCCCATTATGGAAGAAGATCATTGCAAATGTGATGAATCTGAAAGTCGACGTGATCGAAAGCGAAGAAGGTCCAGGATATGGAGGAGCGATGCTTGCAGCCGTTGGATGTGGAGAATACGGCAGCGTACAGGAAGCAGCTGATCAGCTTGTGAAAGTTGTGGATACGGTGGAACCTGATGACAAGCTTGTTGCGAAGTATGAGGCGAAGTACCAGCAGTTTAGAGAAATTTATCCAGCACTTAAGGGTGTATTTCAGAAATTTGATTAACTATAAGGTAACTATAAACTAAATATAAATAATGAACAACAACAAAGAACAGGTATGCATAAGGAATTTAATGAATTCCTTATGCATACCTGTTCTTTCTTAAATTTATTGTTTTATTGCAGAATCTGCATTGCGATCATGATAATGATCACAAGAATAAAAAATCCTAAAATGCATTTTGCTGCAATCACTTTATTTTGCCACCAAGGCAATTTGATATCTTCATCTTCGAATGTATTGTAGTCATTATCGTATAACAGTTCATTGATCAAAGCTTCTGCCTTAGCTTTCTGATCTTCTCTAACATAAATATCCGTTCCATAAACAGAATACCCCATTGCAATACTCATATATTCTCCTGTTCCAGGCTGTTTGGACATGGTTTCAATTCCGTTTTGTTTTAAATGATCATGAATCATTTCAGCCTGAATCTGGTCAGCTGCGTTAAATATTTTTGTAATCTTACCATCCATAATTGCCACCTCTCTTATTGAGTAAATGTACAGTAACTTTGTATATTAATGATGAGAGTATCAAAAGTAAATTTTGTCACGCTCTGATGTACCCAGCGTGTCAATAAGTATGAATTAATTATAACAAAAATTGGACATAATTCATAGAAAGAAACATTACTATTCAAATTCTAAAAAATATTATTGACATTTTTTCTCACATGTATTACTATATAAATATAATAACAGTAATCATTATCAATTTATGCATAAGGAGGATGAAACAATGAAATACGTATGTGATGTATGTGGATGGGAATATGATGAAGAAAAAGGATATCCAGAAGGAGGAATCGCTCCAGGAACAAAATGGGAAGATGTTCCAGAAGATTTTGAATGTCCATTATGTTTTGTAGGGAAAGATCAATTTTCAAAAGAATAATTTTTATAGATATATTGTAGTAGAAGGGAGAAGAAGTTATGGCTAAATTTTATCGTTCAGAAGACAAAACAGTATTATTAGAAGTATTTGGAGCAGGAAGTTCCATAGAGAATTTAAAAAGTTTAAAAGCAAACACAACAGATGCTGCAGTAGAGAAACATGTACCCGTTGTGACACAGGAAGGAAATAAGATTACAGTAGCTGTATCTTCCGTAGAGCATCCAATGCTTCCAGAACATTATATTATGGGAGTATATATTGAAACAAAGAATGGTGGGCAGCTGCATAAATTTGCACCAGGGGATAAACCAGAGGCGGTATTTATGTTAGCCGATGGAGATGAATTCATAGCAGCATATGAGTATTGTAATCTGCATGGATTATGGAAATCTGAAGTATAGAAATTATCAATTTCTAGGGAAATATATAAAGTGATTGTAAAGGAATCAGTAAGGAGAAGAATCATGGGAAGTAATAGATATGTAGGAACACAGACAGAGAAGAATTTATTAGAAGCATTTTCAGGAGAATCACAGGCAAGAAATAAGTACACTTATTTCGCATCCGTTGCAAAGAAAGAAGGATATGAGCAGATGTCTGCATTGTTCCTTAAGACGGCAAATAATGAGAAAGAACATGCCAAAATGTGGTTTAAAGAATTAGCAGGAATTGGAGATACAAAGGAAAATCTTGCTGCAGCAGCTGAAGGTGAAAATTACGAATGGACAGATATGTATGAAGGATTTGCAAAGACTGCAGAAGAAGAAGGTTTTCCAGAACTTGCTGCCAAATTCAGAGCAGTCGGAGAGATTGAGAAGCATCATGAAGAAAGATACCGTGCACTTCTTAAGAATATCGAGACTTCACAAGTATTTGAAAAAAGTGAAGTGAAAGTATGGGAATGTCGTAATTGTGGACATATCGTAGTTGGAACAAAAGCACCGGAAGTATGTCCTGTTTGTGCACATCCACAGAGCTATTTTGAAGTGCATGAAGAAAACTATTAAATTTGTAGTTTGAAGACGGAAATTATTGGTGGAATATTATAAAAAGAGATTATGTGTCTGCAACCCACTTGCGTTCGGACTCCCACGTAGCTGTACTAAGCTCCTGAATGGTCTAACGACCATCCACTCGCTAAGTGCAGACGTGTCCGTACGGTTGCCGACACATGATTTCTTTTTATAATATTCAAATAATTTACGTGATTCAAACCACTATACAGCATACAAACACTGTGATTTATAATTGACAAGAATGGTTAGAATGGTTAGAATAAAGTTAGAAAGAACAGACAGAATAATTTCAAGGAGGGTTTTTCATGAAGTTACAAGAATCTGAGAGAACGGAATTCAAATCCATTGTAGTCACAGACATCAAGAAAGAAATCATAGCATTTGCCAATTGTGATGGAGGAAAAATCTATATTGGAATTGAAGATGATGGGACAGTTATCGGGGTAGAAGATTCAGACAGTGTAGCATTGCAAGTAAGCAATATGGTTAGAGATGCGATTAAACCAGATTTAACCATGTTCTTGCATTATGAGACAAAAGAGATAGAACAAAAACAAGTTGTGATCATAGATATTCAAAGAGGAACAGAACGCCCATACTATATAGCGAAGAAAGGGTTAAGACCAGAAGGCGTATATGTAAGACAAGGATATTCTTCTGTCCCAGCAACGGATACAGCTATTAGAAAGATGATTAAAGAAACAGATGGTGATCATTTTGAAGATATGAGATCATTAGATCAAGAATTGACTTTTTGCGAAACAAAAAAAGAATTCCAAAAGAGAAACATCACATTAGAACAGCCACAGATGAAAACTTTAGGAATTATAAACCAAGATGGAATTTATACGAATCTTGCTTTATTACTTTCAGACCAATGCGTGCATACGATTAAAACAGCAGTTTTTGAAGGAAAGAATCAAAATATATTTAAAGATAGAAAAGAATTTACAGGATCACTATTTGCACAAATGGAAGCAGTATATGATTACATTGACTTCAGAAATCAAACACATTCAACTTTTGAAAAACTTTATCGAATTGATAATAGAGATTATCCAGAAGTAGCAGTAAGAGAAGCATTGCTAAACTGTCTTGTACACAGAGATTACGGATATAGTTCTAGTATTCTGATCAGTATGTACGAAGATCGGTTAGAATTCACATCCATTGGGGGATTGGTAACAGGAGTTACATTAGAAGATGTGATGATGGGGATTTCTGTATGCAGGAATAAAAGATTAGCGAATGTTTTTTACCGTTTAGAATTGATCGAAGCTTATGGAACAGGAATACAAAAGATCATGAATGCTTATCAAGATCAGTTTATAAAACCAGAGATCAAAGTCAGTAATAATGTATTTAAGATCATATTACCAAACACAAATGCACAGGCAGAATTAAGAGAAGAACTGCAATACCATACACATATACAACCAGAAGACGAAGAAACACAGATCATGCAAATGATCGATCAAGAAAAAAGAATTCAAAGAAAACAAGTTCAGGAAAGATTAGGAATCAGTCAGACAACGAGTGGAAGGATTTTGAAGCAGATGGTTAAAAAAGGATTGATCATGCAGAGAGGCAGAGGAAAGAACACATGCTATGTGAAAAAATAATTACGAGACAATGTACAAGATATGATCGGACGAAAACAGCAAATGCATATGAAAATATATAGTGACCATATAAAATAAATAGAATTTATAATAATACCAGTGATTGAAGCATCTGAAAAAGAGGTAAAATCACTGGTATTTATCATATAAAAACATCACAAATACTTGAACAGAAGGGGTGGTCGTGGTATATTAAAATTTAATAACAAGGAGAGAAAGATGGAAAATTTAAAAAAAGAGATCGAACAATTAAAACAAGAAAAAAATGCTGTTTTACTAGCACATTATTATGTAGACGATGCCGTTCAGGAAATTGCTGATTATGTTGGGGATTCTTATTATCTTGCCAAAGTTGCATTAAAAGAATCCAAAGATGTGATCTGTTTTGCAGGCGTAAACTTTATGGGTGAGAGTGCCAAGATCTTAAACCCAGACCGTACAGTGATCATGCCAGATCAGAAGGCAGACTGCCCAATGGCTCATATGGTCGATGTAGAGAAGATTGAAGAGATGCGTAAGAAATATGATGATCTTGCTGTTGTCTGTTACATTAATTCTACAGCAGAGATCAAAGCACATTCTGATGTCTGTGTAACTTCATCCAATGCTCTGAAAGTTGTAACAGCACTTCCACAGAAGAATATTTTCTTCGTACCAGATGAGAACCTCGGACGTTATATCGGAAGCAAACTTCCAGAGAAGAACTTTATTTACAATGACGGATTCTGTCATGTACATAGAAGTATCACAGCCGAGAACGTAAAGAAAGCCAAAGAAGTACATCCAGAAGCAGAAGTTTTAGTGCATCCAGAATGTACACCAGACGTTGTAGCTTTAGGTGATTATGTAGGAAGTACATCAGGAATCATTGACTATGCGACAGCATCTGACAAGGACGTATTTATCATTTGTACAGAGATGGGTGTTTTATATGAATTAAAACAGAAGAACCCAGGAAAGACATTCTACTCTGTAGGACATCGTCAGTTCTGTCCAAATATGAAGCGTATCAGTTTAGAGAATGTAAGAGACACATTAAGAGACATGAAGAATCAGGTAGAATTACCAGAAGAACTGCGATTAAATGCTAAGAAAGCATTAGATGAGATGTTAAGAATCGCGCAGTAAGACAGGAAAGTTCCAAGGAAAGGCAAAGAGAATTATGAAAACAGCAGATGTGATCATTGTAGGAAGTGGTGCTTCAGGATTATTTAATGCATTATTTCTTCCGCAGGATTACAAAGTAATCGTTATTACAAAGAAGGAAGTTGAAGAAAGTGATTCATTTTTGGCGCAGGGAGGAATCTCAGCGCTGAAGAATCCGGAAGATTATGATTCATATTTCGAGGACACTATGAAGGCCGGACATTACGAGAATGATAAAGGTGCCGTCGAGAAGATGATCAAAGAATCACCACAGATTATTCAGGATCTGAAAGATTTTGGTGTAAGATTTGACTTGAAGGATGGAGAGATCGAGTTTACAAGAGAAGGTGGACATTCCACATTCCGTATTCTTCATCATGAAGATCTGACAGGAAAAGAGATCACAAGCCATTTATACGAAGAGGCGAAGAAACGTGATAATATTACGATCATGGAAAATTGTACGATGATCGATATCATTGAGAAAGATGGAGAATGTAAAGGAATTGTATATAAAGATGCAGATGGTAATTTAGATACGATCGAAGCTCCGGATACTGTTCTTGCAACAGGAGGACTTGGAGGGTTATTTAAACATTCTACAAACTTCAGACATCTGACAGCAGACAGTCTGGCTGTCTGCTTGCGCCATAATGTTGAATTAGAGAATATTAACTATATCCAGATCCATCCAACAACATTTTATTCAAAGAAACCAGGAAGAAGATTCTTAATCTCTGAATCAGTCAGAGGAGAGGGAGCTTACCTGCTGAATAAAGATGGAGAACGTTTTACAGATGAGTTAAAACCAAGAGACGTTGTAACTGGAGAAATCTGCAAACAGATGAAGAAAGACGGAAGTGATCATGTTTATTTATCTGTTACACATTTAGATGGAGAAAGAATCAAACATAGATTCCCAAACATCTACAAACAGTGCTTGGATGAAGGATATGACATGACAAAAGAACCGATTCCAGTAACACCGGCACAGCACTATTTCATGGGTGGAATTAAAGTAAACTTAGACAGCAAGACATCTATGGAACATTTATATGCAGTCGGTGAGACAAGCTGTAATGGGGTTCATGGAAAGAACCGTCTGGCAAGTAATTCATTATTGGAAGCACTTGTATTTGCCAAGGCAGCAGCGAAAGACATCACAGAACATCCATCAAAAGCCGAGACAGTCGAAGTAGATTTAAGTAAGTATCAGAACGAAGAACAGCGTGAGAAAGAGAATGAACAGCTTGTTCTTGACGAAATTAAACGAAAGGACAGAAGTTTTTATGATCAGTGGTGTAACGATGAGAATTAACATCGATGAATATTTGATGAATGCATTAAAAGAAGATATCACTCAGGAAGATGTCAGTACAAACGCAGTGATGCCAGAACCAAAACAGGGAGAAGTAAATTTAATCTGTAAACAGGATGGGGTCATCTGTGGATTAGAAGTATTTGAAAGAGTCTTCAAACTTTTAGATGAAACTGTTGTTTTTGAGACAGAATTAAAAGACGGAGATAAAGTAACCAAAGGACAGCTAATGGGAGTTGTCAAAGGAGATATCCGTGCCCTTTTATCTGGAGAGAGAGTTGCATTAAACTACTTGCAGAGAATGAGTGGAATCGCAACAATGACAAGCGAGTTATCCAAAGAGCTTGAAGGATATAAAACAAAGTTATTAGATACAAGAAAAACAACACCAAACATGCGCCCATTTGAAAAATACGCAGTGACTGTTGGTGGTGGACATAATCACCGCTACAATTTGTCCGACGGAGTCATGTTAAAAGATAATCATATCGGTGCTGCAGGTGGAATCAAAGAAGCGGTAGCTATGGCAAAAGACTATGCACCATTTGTCAGAAAGATTGAAGTAGAGACAGAGAATCTTGACATGGTAAAAGAAGCCGTAGAAGCAGGAGCAGACATCATCATGTTAGACAACATGGATGATGAGACAATGAAAGAAGCTGTCAAACTGATCGACGGAAGAGCTGAAACAGAGTGTTCAGGAAATGTTACAAAAGAACGCTTAAAGACGATCCGTGAGATCGGAGTGGATTATGTATCTTGTGGAGCTTTAACACATTCAGCTCCTATTATGGACATTTCTTTGAAGAATTTACATCCGGTAGAGTAAAGAATAAAGATATAAAATCCGATGTTTTTATAAGAATAGTCATAGGATTGTTCTTATAAAAACATCGGATTTTTTTGATAATAATTTCCAGAAAATAACATTTTTTATTTCGACAGAAATTGCATACAAAATCCTCTATAATAATCTTGCAGGAGGGAAAACTATGGAAATCTTAAGAAAAAAAGAATTCGAAGAAGACCGGTTATTTCAAAATTTTCATGAAATGATCCTTTATCATATGCGCCAGATGCAGCAATGTCTCACGACAGCGGGGAAGATGTTCTGTGATCATAACGATGAGGAAGAAACGTGTGAAAAACGGGGAAGAGATGTAGTTGAAAGTGTGATCTTAAAAGAATGTGTCGGATGCTGTGAGAATCAAAAATGTCAGTTTACATTAGCAGATAAGGACAGGCTTGGGCAGATCATCGAAAAGCAAGGTGGATTAAGCTATGCAGATTTAAAAAGATGTCATCCATGCAAGAATGGACAGGATTTTATCGAGGAAGCAAATCAGATTTATGAACGGGAATTATTTCTGCGTGCAATGAGAAATCAGATGAAACAACTGAGAAAAATTGTCGGGGAGCAGTATATCAGAGCCGGAAATACACTGGGTGATTTCTTTCAGGGAAAAGTATCATTAACGGCAGATAATAAGAAATTATATGAGAAGATCACAAAAGGTTTTGCAAAAAGCCAACTGAGACTAAAAGAAATTTATTTCTACGATAATCCAGAGAAAGGAAAACAGATCTATCTATATCTGAAAAAGAAAAAAGGCAGGGAAATCAGCACAAGACAAGCAGCAGTGTTGTTAAGTTCCATGACAATGGAGAAAATGAAGCCATTGCCAGATCAGAAAAAGATGATCGGAAATTATTATGAGATTTATGGATTTACACCAGAAGAAAAATTCCATGTAATCGCAGGAATCCACACTTCGCCAATGATTGCAGGGGATGAGAATGGAGATAGTTTTTCCATGGGAAAAGTAAGGGAAGGAAGTTTTGTGTCTATGATCTCGGATGGAATGGGAACAGGACAGGAAGCGAAAAAAGAAAGTAGGAAAATAATTGAAGTGATGGAAGAACTTCTAGGAGCAGGAATTAACGAAAGTCAAAGTATTCAGCTTTTAAGGTCCATGATGATCTTACAACCAGAAAAAGAAAAATATGCGACATTAGATTTTTTTCAGTTAGATTTATTTGCAGGAATCGGAACATTCTTTAAAATTGGAGCCTGCCCATGTCTTTTAAAGAGAAAAAACGACGTGGAGATCATTCAAGTAGATACGATACCAGTGAACCTCTTATTACATACCGAGAAAATTCCAATTTACCGCAAAAAGATGGAAAGTGAAGATATTTTAGTCATGTTAAGCGATGGAGCTTTCGACGGATTTTCGCAAAATGGTTTGGAGATGGCAGCACGATATTTGAAAGAAATGGATGTGGTACGTCCACAGGCGATCGCAGATGGATTATATGAGCAAATTACAACAAACAAAGAATTTGAAAAAAGAGATGATATGACGATCATGGTATTGGGAATCTGGGACAGGTATTGAAGGAATCTGCAAAGAATGATAAAGTAAATTACATGAATAAAGTAAAAGAATTTATCAAAGAAAAAAATTTAATACAAAATGGAGATCATATCATTATCGGTGTTTCTGGCGGTGCAGATTCTGTATATCTGTTACTTATTTTAAATGAATTAAGAGAATCAATGAATCTCACGATCACAGCAGTCCACATCAATCACATGATTCGAAGAGAAGCTGTGGATGATCAGAAGTTTGTGCAGGATCTTTGTGGACAACTTTTGATTCCGTGTAAAATATTTGAAATAGATGTAAAACAGATCGCCAAGCGTGAAAAGATGTCATTAGAAGAAGCAGGAAGAAAAGCGAGATATGATGCATTTGCTAAAACAATGAAAAAATATAATGCTGATAAGATTGCGATCGCACATCATCAAAACGATCAGGCAGAAACATTTTTATATCGAGTGGTGAGAGGAACTGGAATTTATGGGGCGGGTGCCATGAGAGAAAAAGATGGAAATCTGATCCGTCCGCTTTTATGTGTAAAAAAAGAAGAAATAGTAAAATATTTAAAAGAGGCTGGGCAGGCCTGGGTAGAAGATGCAAGCAATCAGGACGATGCATTTGCAAGAAATCAGATTCGAAATCAGGTAATACCAAGACTTGAGATGATCAATGAGCAGGCGGTGGAGCATATAGGATGGCTGTGCGAAGATATCAAAGAAGTGACGACGTATCTGACAGATCAGATAGAAGAGTCATTTTTAAGATGTGCAAAGCCTATTGGACAAGGATTTGAGATCAATTGTGATCAATTGTTATTGGAAAACCATTGGATCCAGAAACAGGTTCTAAAAAAAGTTTTGGAAGAAACAGCTGGTAAGAAGAAAGATTTAGAAAGAAGACATATTGAAGATCTGTTAACTTTGGTAGAAAATGGAACAGGGAAACGAATTTCTCTTCCGTATAATATGGTTGCCGAGAAAAATTATCAGTATATTAAGGTACAAAAAGGAAATATGTCAGATAAACAAGAAATGACAGGAAAAATTTTGTGCGAAGAGGTTACAGATTTGACAAATATCGTGGAAAATGATTGTATCAAAATCATTGATTATGATAGAATAGAAACAGGTGTACAATTACGATGCCGGAAGCCAGGAGATTTTTTTACATTTGGCAAAGATCAGAAGAGAAAATCATTAAGCAGGTATTTTATTGATGAGAAGATTCCAAGACAATTGCGGGAAGAGATACCCTTGGTGGCAGATGGCAGTCATATTGTATGGATCGTTGGCAGAAGAATCAGCGAATATTATAAGATCAAAGAATCAACCAAGCGTTATTTAAAGCTTGAGTTCAAAAGAGAAGGAGATGATTCCAATGGAGAATATCAGAGTAATGATTTCAGAGGAAGATGTAAACAAACGAATCGCGGAGATGGGAGCGCAGATCAGTGAAGATTATGCAGGAAAAGAAATCCATCTGATCGCCATCTTAAAAGGAAGTGTTTTTTTTGCGTGTGAACTTGCAAAGAGAATCACGATTCCAGTAACAATTGATTTTATGTCAGTGTCTAGTTATGGAAATTCCAGAGAATCCTCAGGAATCGTTAAGATCGCAAAAGACTTAGATGAGCCAATCTTAGATAAAGAAGTATTAGTTGTAGAAGATATCATTGACTCAGGAAAGACTTTAAATCATTTAAAACCAATGCTTGAGAGCAGAAATCCTGCGTCACTTCATCTGTGTACATTGTTAAGCAAACCAGATCGTCGTGAAGTTGAAGTACCAGTCAGATATATTGGTTTTGAAGTACCAGATGAATTTGTTGTTGGATATGGACTAGATTATGCACAGAAATATCGTAACCTTCCTTACATTGGAGTAGCAGAGGAAGAGTAGAGAGGAGACTAAACGTTGAACCCGAAGAAAAGTAACAGTGGATTTTTAGTAGTCCTGCTGATCTTGGTGATCGGAGCATATTATTTTATCAGCGTGTTCCAGCCAGGTTCAGGTGATTACACCTATCAGCAGTTTATGAAGGATGTAAAGTCTGACAAAGTAACTGCGGTAACTATTAAACAGAATAAAGAAGTACCAACTGGGACGATCACAGCAGAGTTTGGAAAAGATGATTATAAGAGCTGTGAAGTTACAGATGTCAATCAGGCGATCAATGATATTAAGAAAGCTGACAGCTCTCTTGCCAATAAGATCAGTATTAAGGGAATCGATCACAGTGGGGATATGATCTCTAATCTGATCGGGGTAGTACTACCGATCGGAGTTGTCATATTTTTCATGGTTATGATGATGCGCCAGAATGGTGGCGGTGGCGGCAAGATGATGGATTTTGGAAAAAGCCGTGCCAAACTTGCCAATCCAAATGGTAAGAAAGTAACATTTAACGATGTTGCAGGACTGACAGAAGAGAAAGAAGAATTAGAAGAAGTCGTGGAATTCTTAAAGAATCCAGGACGATTTATAAAGATCGGAGCCAGAATTCCAAAGGGCGTCCTTCTTGTAGGACCTCCAGGAACAGGTAAGACATTACTTGCAAAGGCAGTTGCAGGAGAAGCGAATGTACCATTTTTCAGCATTTCAGGATCTGATTTCGTGGAAATGTTCGTCGGTGTTGGTGCAGCTCGTGTACGTGACTTATTTGCAGAAGCTAAGAAACATTCTCCTTGTATCGTATTTATCGATGAGATCGATGCAGTTGCAAGACGAAGAGGCTCTGGACTTGGTGGTGGACATGATGAACGTGAACAGACATTAAACCAGATGTTAGTTGAGATGGACGGTTTTGGAGTGAATGAAGGAATTATCATGATCGCAGCTACAAACCGTGTGGATATCTTAGATCCAGCGATCTTACGACCAGGACGATTTGACCGCAAGGTTGGCGTTGGAAGACCAGATGTCAAAGGGCGAGAAGATATCTTAAAGATTCACTGTCGTCAAAAACCATTAGGAGATGATGTTGATCTTCATGAGATCGCAAGAACAACAGCAGGTTTTGTGGGAGCAGATCTTGAGAATCTGATGAATGAGGCAGCCATTCAGGCAGCAAGAGATGACAGAGCCTATATCATGAAAGAAGATATTGATAAATCATTTATCAAAGTAGGAATCGGAACAGAGAAGAAGAGTCGTGTGGTACCAGAAAGTGAAAGAAGGATCACTGCATATCATGAATCTGGACATGCAATCTTATTCCATCTGTTACCAGATGTAGGTCCGGTTTACACTGTATCTATTATTCCAACAGGAACAGGAGCAGCTGGATATACGATGCCGCTTCCTGAGAACGATAATGTCTTTATGACACGCGGAAAGATGATTCAGGATATCATGGTAAGTCTCGGAGGACGAATTGCCGAAGAATTGATCTTAGATGATATCACAACCGGTGCATCACAGGATATCAAACAGGTAACCCAGTATGCAAGAGCTATGGTAACGAAGTTTGGTATGTCAGATGAACTCGGACTGATCAATTATGACAGTGGTGAAGGAGACGAAGTCTTCTTAGGAAAAGAAATTGGACAGCAGCGTCCATACGGAGAAAACACACAGACTGTGATCGATCAGGAAGTGAAGAAGATTGTAAATAAATGCTACAAAGATGCGAAAGCAATGATTGAAGAACATATAGATGTCCTTCACAAATGTGCCGCATTATTATTAGAGAAAGAACGCATTAACCGCGCAGAATTCGAAGCATTATTTGAGCCTGAAACAGAAGTTGAAACACAGGCATAAAAAAATATAAAAAAAGTTAAAAAAACACTTGCAATTTACCTGACAATGCCGTATAATCTTTAATTGTCAGGTAAACACTTGGTGGGATTCCCGAGTGGCCAAAGGGGGCAGACTGTAAATCTGTTGGCACCGCCTTCGAAGGTTCGAATCCTTCTCCAACCACTTAATTTTTATCGCGGGATGGAGCAGTCTGGTAGCTCGTCGGGCTCATAACCCGAAGGTCGTTGGTTCAAATCCGGCTCCCGCAACTAAGAAAGACTTTAGAGAATATCTAAGGTCTTTTTCTTTTTATAAAAATCTTAGGGATAAAAAAGAAATAGTACACAAGATTTCCGTTTAATAGAAATTTAGTGTACTATTTCTTTATCTTTTATTTAAGATATCAATTTGTTTTCGTACTTTCTCTTTTTCTTCTTCATTAAGCAGAGGAGAAACACATAAATATTTACTCTCATCAAGATCAAGGGGCACGGTGGAAATAATGAAATCATATTGATCCAGTTTTTCATCATGCAATTTATGTAAAGAAATGATCTTTTTAACATCAATTTCAGAAAATTCTCGTTCCAGACGGCTTCGCAGCATCTTGGAAGAACCGATTCCGGTAGAACATACGACCAAAACGGAAATCGAATTCTTGCTTAGATAATCCATAGATGCAATAAAATAAATAACAATATAACCTATTTCATCTTCAGGGATTTTTATAGGCTGGAAGATATTACGAAAGCTTTCTTTCACGATTTCATAAAGTTTTGGATCAGACTGATAAATATCTTCTAACATTGGATTTGTTACGGTAATACCACTTTGAATCCGTTCCATTGCCATATTAATATGTAATAGAAGATTTTCCGCAAGATTCTTGTCTTCGCTAAATGGAAAATGAAATTTCTTTTCAATTTCATTGATCAGGCTGCTGATATGATCAAGATTCTGAAAAGCAGAAATCTGTTGATTCAATTCATAGTGTGAACGTCCAACGTATAGATGGATCATCCAATGAAAATAATCCCGTTCATTATCGTAAAGCTGAATTTTAAAATCAACTTCAAGAATTTTGAGGATATCTTGACGAAAATGATCTTCATAATCTGTATTTGAGTCTTGGATCGTTAGTTTTAAGATATCCTCTTGATCATTTATATAGGAATGTCGTTTAATAAAAATAGCGATCAAGACAAGAAATTCCTGAAGTTCTTTATCTGAAATATTTAGATGTCTTTTACGAATAACGTTTTGCATTTTCTGATAAAGAACTTTTAAAGGTTCTTCGTAGTCAAAATTCTTTAAAAGATCAATAAAATGGTTTGGTCGATAATTGTTGTCTTTCAGCCAGTCAAAAAAGTTATCGGGGGCAATATTTTGAAGTAAGACATTTACAAATAAATGCCTTTTTGGAATTTCATGGCCAGTTAATCGGACTCCTTCACTTTTCTTGGTTTCAAATTGAACATTATGTCCCTGAAGTTTTTCTTTCATAGACTGATAATCATTTCGAATTGTCTGAGAAGAAGTATTTAGATCAATTGCAAGAGCTTGAGTTTTGATATAATCATCTTCGTTTAATAAAGTCAAAAGAATGATGTCAACACGCTCTTTGTTGGAATAATTTTGTTCTGTTTTGACTTCTTCAAAAGCACTGTTTAATCGTTTAAGATTATAGAGCGATCCAAAGATCATAAAACCGTTTCCAGAAGAATTATCTAAAGTAAGATCATATGATTCTATGATCTCGGTAACTTCATGAATCTGTCGATAAATGGTGCGTTCTGTGACGCCAAGCTTCTTAGAGAGAGCCGATACGGTTAACGGACCATTTGCATTCATTAAATTTTCAATGATTTCTTTTGAACGATCTGAGATCAGCATAACTCACCTTTTCTTTCTAAATAGTTTCACCCTGGATATCAGATTGAAGATTATCAATTATTGTATATAATTGATCCAGAGAAATATTTTTATTTTTAATCTTATTATAAAAATAAATAATGCGTTTGGCAATAGGTTCTTCTTTCTTGATCTTACAGACAGTTTCCATAAGATTTAAAGCATCTTCTCCTTCCATAAATGAAAGTGCAAGTGCAATTGCAAATGAAAGATATACTGGGGTAATATGTAGTGCTTCACAGCTTCTTGCAGCGCCGATCAGACGATCTGAAGGTTGAAGCTTTCTCATAGGATCACGTGCAACGCGGGTAACGGTGTCTCTTAAATAAGAATTTTTAAAACGATGCAGTAAATCATTCATATGAGCATTTAACTTTGAGAAAGGTACCTGATATTTTTCTGAAAGCATCATACAGCTTTCTGTCATACAGCCACGTACGATAGACTGAATATAAATATCACAGGCAGCTTCATGAATATATGTCTTGTTTAAATACTGTCCTAAAAAGGCAGTTGTGACATGAGCCATGTTGTGAACATATAATTTACGTTCCAGATAGTAATGGAAAGGTTCATAAGGAATGATCTTCTTATATTCAGGAATCATCCCTTTGAAAGCAGCTTTATCAACTGGAAGGAAATCATAAGGTTCTACACGAACAGCCAATGGATGTTCATCTTCTGGAATCAGATCAGGATCTGCAGGTGGAACCATCCTTCCGATGGAAGTTTCTACAAGACCAACATTTTTCTCAAACAGAGCATGTTTATCTTCTGGAAGAGCTTTTAATAAATAGTCTCGTAACAGTACATCAGCATCCATCAGATTCTCACAGATTAAGATATCCAGAGTATTCGAAGATTCTTTCTCCCAACGCTTTAAAAGTCCTTGGGCAATGACAGGAGCCACTTTCTCAAGGACTGCAGCACCTAAAGCAGTTGCCATAATATCAGCGTCAGCGATTTCATTGCTGACAGCTTCAGAGTCTTTTCCATCCACAGCACGGATATTTTTGATCCAGTGAACAGGTTGTTCCTCGTTCATAATAATCTGAGGATAAGTTTTCTCTTTGTTGATCAGATGGATCACGTCATCGTTTACATCGATAAAAACGACTTCATAGCCGATTTCAGAGAATAATGCGCCAATAAAACCACGGCCAATGCTTCCAGCACCATACATAACAGCTTTCATAAAAATTCCTTTCTATAGTCATATCTTTGTATTGTGATAGCATCAAAGACTAAGGAGATAAGTCCTTAGCCTTTGATAATGTGTTCATTGATTGTTTAATTATAATTCATTTTTAAATCTTTCAACTAACTGATCATACTCAGGAGCTTTTAGGTAGTTTGAAATAGATAAATGTTGTTTATTAGGCTGGGCAGCTTTTGCTGTTCCAGTTAATTCCACATGAGTGATGATAAGGTCAGCATCATCAGGAATCTTTGAGATTGCTGTATTGATAACTTCAATTGGAAGATTTGCGGCTTTTACTTTTTTCTTTAATGCTGCTGCAGACATTGCAGAAGATCCCATTCCAGCATCACATGCAACAACGATTTTCTTAATATTTTTGATATCTACTCCGGCAACTCCAAGACTGCTGTCATTTGTTGTTACAGCAGATTCATTTGAATTTGCAGAAGATCCCATTGCTTCTTTTGGTACTACAGATTCTCCGAGAGATGTGTCTCCACCTTTTGCTACCATACGTTTTACGAAAATGGCATTTAATAAGAATGATACAACACATGATAATACGACGCTTAATAAAACTCCGAACATACAGTTCTTAGGTGAAAGAGCTACGACAGAGAAGATACTACCAGGAGATGGTGTGGCAACAGTACCAACATTTAAGAATGTAAGTGTTCCTGTTCCGACGATACCACCAGCGATCATACCAATGATCGTTAATGGGTTTGCTAATACATATGGGAAGTAAACTTCATGGATACCACCGAAGAAGTGGATCAAGATCATTCCAGGAGCAGCTTCTTTCATTTCTCCTTTTCCGAAGAACCAGTAAGCTAATAATAATCCAAGACCAGCACCAGGGTTTGGCACTAATAGGAATAATGCGGAATGTCCTAAAGTCTTAACCTGTTCATAACCAATTGGTCCGAAGATACCATGGTCTAATGCGTTATTTAAGAATAATACTTTGGCTGGCTCAACGAAGATTGCAGATAATGGTAATGCATTATGTGCTACGATCCAGTTTACACCATTTGTTAATACAGTAGTTACAGTTTCCATAACTGGTCCGAATACTAACATTGCGAAACAGCAAAGGATAGCACCGATAATACCAAGTGAGAAGTTATTTACGATCATTTCGAATCCAGAAGGGATTTTTCCATCCACTGCCTGGTCAAATTTTTTAATGCAAACACCAGCAACAGGTCCTAAGATCATAGCGGCTAAGAACATTGGAGTTCCGTCAACGGCTACGATCGCACCCATGGTAACGAGAGCACCGATAACTCCACCACGATCGCCACCAAACATTTTACCACCGGTATGTCCAATTAAGATTGGAAGTAAGTAATTTAAGATTGGAGTGATCAGTTTTGCAAGTTTTGCATTTGGAGTCCATCCTGTTTCCAAAAAGAATGCGGTAATTAAACCAAATCCGATAAACGCTCCGATATTTGGGATAACCATTCCTGCAAGAACGGAACCAAATTTCTGGAGTTTCTGTGAAATGCTAGTTTTTTCTTTCATTTTTACAACTCTCCTTCTTCTACATAATTCTGATTGATCATATCAATGAATTCCTGTTTTGAAGAAGCATTCAATAATTGATGGCGTTTTTCAGGTTTTAATAAAATATCAGTAATCTGCATCAGTTCCTGCAGAGGATCTTCCTCACGGCTTGAAATGCCGATCACCAGATGTATGGGATCTTCATGGTAAGAAATCCCATGTGGAATCTGAACGATACTGATTCCTGGTTTCAAAACAAAATCCAGAGTGTCTTCTGTGCCATGGGGAATCATAACCCCAAATCCTATATCAGTGGAAGTTTCTTGTTCTCGCCGGAGCATACCATTAATGTAGGGTGATGTCACACATCCGACTTGAACTAAGAGATCTCCTGCTTTATGGATTGCTTCTTCAATTGTAGTACATTCATAATCCAGACAAATGTGTTTCTGGAATTCATTACTTAGAAGTTTGCTGGCCATGCGCCCTCCTTATTTGTGATTCATAAACGTTTATCATGGTTATATGATAACGTACAGAGTGTATGAAAATCAATGCATACTAATGTCATATTTTTCAGGAGATGTTGTGACATTCTTTTGTTTTGTTTGTTATTTTGCATTTCCCAGTAGAATTACGAACAATCAGTTCAGGTTCATATTCCATTCGCATAATATAATGATGTTTGGCAGAGATATTTTTCTGCGTGTTCTTCTTATATATAATATCCACAGCTTCACGACCTTTTGCCAAAGAAGCATGTTCGATCGTAGTTAAAGCAATCTGAGGCATGGAAGATAAAGGAATATTGTCAAATCCACAGACAGAGTAATCATGAGGAACACGGAATCCATGATCAGAGATCGCAGCCATGATCCCAAAAGCCGTCATATCATTATTCCCAACAAAAGCAGTGGAAGAAGTATGTTCATCTAAAGCTTGAGAAGCCATATCATATCCGTTTTGATATTCAGAATTATCCGCAGAATATCTTCCGTAAGCAGCAATCGTAGGAGATTTTACCTCCACCCATTCCGGATCAAGACCATGATCTTTAAAACAAGAACGCAGCCCAGCAAGACGATGGATTCGGCCAATCTCTTTTGGACGGATCGGTGTACAGATATAAGTAATATGCTTATGGCCAAGAGAGAGAAGATGTTCAGCAATAATATATCCAGGCTTTTTACTGTCAAGTTCAACTGCATCAAAACGACATGCATCTGGTTTATCACCGATGGAAACAACAGGGACTTGCTTAGATAATGCATTTGCCTGTGCAATCTTTGTTGGTGGATATAAAGAAATAACGCCTGCAAGTTCAAACCCAGATAAAAGGTTTAAATAGAGTTCTTCTTGAGAGACGTCCCTCAATGTACTGACAGTAAATACGGTATAACCATAATCTTTGGCACGTTCTGTGATCGAATGAATGATCATGGAATAATAACCATTCGAAAGAAGTGGACAAATAACGATGATACTCTTAGCAAGTGCCTGTTCTTTCTTTTTTACACCAGCAACAGGCTTCTTGTAACCAAGTTCTTTTGCACCTTGTCTTACTTTATCGATTGTTTCTTTAGAAAAAGACACATGTGGTTTGTTGCTTAAGATCATAGAGACAGTAGACTGTGATACACCAGTGTATTCAGCAATATCTCTTGTTGTTACTTTGTTTCGCTTTCCCATAAATAGTACCCTCTTTTCTATACATTTCATTTGCAATAGATAAATCAAAAATTATTTTGATTAATTCGAATTACTAATCAAAATAAGCTAGCGATTATTAATATTATACAATTGATTAATACAAAAAACAAGTGAACACGTACTTTAAGAAAAATAATCCAAAAACCGTGAAAGAAATCATTCGTTAATCAAATAAAATGATTAATAGAAAAACTCTGAAAACCGCATAAAATGGGCGTTTGATGGGTTTGACAGGCAAAAAAAATTATGGTTAGATAGAGTCAGAAAGCAACAAAAGCAAGTGAAAAACAGGAGGGAATAACAGTGTATGATGTAGCAATTATCGGTGCAGGGATCACAGGTTGCGCTATCGCCTACGAACTTGGAAAATATAATGTGAAAGCTGTAATCGTTGAAAAGGAAAATGATGTTTCTGTAGGAACAACAAAAGCAAACAGCGCGATCATCCATGGAGGATATGATCCAAAGCCTGGAACAAAGATGGCAGAGTACAATATCAAAGGAAATGTCTATACAAAAGAATTATGTGAGAAACTGGATGTACCTTACAAACAGATCGGAGCATTGGTAGTTGCATTCAGTGAAGAAGAAAAGAAAACACTGGAAGAATTAAAACAAAGAGGTATCACAAACGGAGTTCCTGATATGGAAATCTGGGATAAAGAAAAACTTCTAAAAGAAGAACCAAATCTTTCAGACAAAGCCGTTGCGGCTTTAAGTTCTCCAAATGTAGGAATCGTAAGCCCATGGGAATTAGCCCTGGCACTTGCAGAAACAGCCGTATTAAATGGAGTTGAAGTGAAACTTAATACAGAAGTTTCCGGAATCGAAAAAGAAAATGATACATATAAGATAGAAACAAACAACGGAGTGATCGAAGCAAAATACATTTGCAATGCAGCAGGTGTTTTCGCAGACAAAGTTAATGAGATGTGTAATGAAAAAACATTTGAGATCACACCAAATAAAGGAGAATATTACCTAATGGATAAGAGCCAGGGAAATCTGGTCAATCATGTAATCTTCCAATGTCCAAATGAAAAAGGAAAAGGAGTTTTAGTTGCTCCAACGGTTCATGGAAACCTGATCGTTGGACCAGATTCACAGCCAAGTGCAGCGAATGATGTATCAACAACAAAACAGGGACTTGATTTTGTGAGAAATACAGCATTAAAATCTGTACCAGGAATTAATTTTAGAGAGTCTATTAGAAATTTTGCTGGAGTCAGAGCAAGAACAGCAGATCATGACTTCCATATTTATGAAGACAAAAACAACAAAGGGTTTATTAATATCGCAGGAATGCAGTCACCGGGATTATCATCCGCATGTGCAATTGCACCAGATATTTTAAAGATGCTTGAAAATTCAGGACTTACATTAGAAGCAAAAGAAGATATCGTAGATGAAAGACATATCGATCGCTTCAAACATTTAAGTCATGAAGACAGAGAAAAATTAGTAGAAAAGAATCCAGCATTCGGAAAGATCATCTGCCGTTGTGAAACGATCACAGAAGGTGAGATCATCAACGCAGTGCATCGTCCAATTCCAGCAACATCCATTGATGCGGTCAAGAGAAGATGTAATGCAGGTATGGGAAGATGCCAGGGTGGTTTCTGTGGACCAAGAGTTCAGGAGATCATCGCAAGAGAGCTGAATAAACCATTAGCAGATATTCCACAGGATCGTTTGGGAACAAACATTATCACAGGAGAAACAAAAGATGGAGGTGCCAAATAATGAAGTATGATGTAATCGTTGTAGGTGGAGGACCTGCAGGACTGGCAGCAGCAGTGGAAGCAAGTAAAAATGGTGCCGAAAAAGTTCTGGTTGTAGAACGTGATCAGGAACTTGGAGGAATCTTAAATCAGTGTATTCATAATGGATTTGGACTCCATTATTTCAAAGAAGAATTAACAGGACCTGAATATGCAGGTAAATTCATTGATATGTTAAATGAAACAAATATCGAAGTGATGCTTGATACGATGGTTCTTGACGTAGATGAAACAGAAAAATGTGTACATGCCATGAATAAGAAAAATGGTTATATGAAACTTGAAGGTAAATCCATTATCTTAAATATGGGATGCCGTGAAAGAACAAGAGGAGCCATCGCGATCCCTGGTGATCGTCCGGCTGGAGTGTTTACAGCAGGTGCAGCACAGAGATATGTGAATATCGAAGGATATATGGTAGGTAAGAAAGTACTGATCTTAGGATCCGGAGATATCGGACTGATCATGGCAAGACGCATGAGTTTAGAGGGTGCAAAAGTAGTTGGATGTGTAGAGCTTTGTCCATATTCTAACGGATTAAACCGTAACATCGTACAGTGCTTAAATGATTATGATATTCCACTGTATTTATCACATACGATCACAGATATTCAGGGTGATAAACGAGTTGAGAAAGTTATCGTATCAAAAGTTGATGAAAAGAATCAACCAATTCCAGGAACAGAGATGGAATTTGATGTAGATACTGTATTATTATCTGTTGGATTGATCCCAGAAAATGAATTAACAAGATCTGCAGGAATTACAATGGATCCAGCCACAAGTGGACCAGTTGTATATGAAAACATGGAAACTTCAGCAGAAGGAATCTTCGCAAGTGGAAATGTCGTTCATGTTCATGACCTAGTAGACTTTGTTACAGCAGAAAGCCAGAAGGCAGGAAAGAGTGCTGCAGAATACGTAAAAAATGGAGAAACAAAAGATCAGACATGCATCGATATCAAAAATGGAGATGGGGTCAACGGAATCGTGCCACAGAAAGTACGTCCATCTAATGTAGACAAGAAAGTTGAAGTTATGTTCCGTGCAAGAAACGTATTTACAGATGTAGCGATCAAAGTAAGATCAAATGGTGAGGAACTTGCTTCCTTTAAGAGAGAACACATGGCACCAGGAGAAATGGAAAAGATCGTTATTCCGAAAGCATTTTTAGATAAAGTAGAAAATGGTGAGATTACAGTATCTGTAGAAAAGGTAGGTGCATAAAGATGACAGATTTAATTTGTATCGTATGTCCAAAAGGATGTCATTTAAAAGTTGATGAAGAAAATGGATATAAGGTTACTGGAAATGGATGCCCAAGAGGAGCCGCTTACGGAGAAAAAGAACTGGTAAATCCAACACGAGTGATCACTTCTACAGTCAGAGTAGAAGCAAAGACTGCAAGAAGAGTTCCAGTCAAAACCGCAAGTGATATTCCAAAGGGTAAAATCTATGATATCATGAAAGAATTAGATAAAGTAACAATGAAAGCTCCTGTAGCGATCGGGGATGTAGTGATCCCTAACGTATTAGGACTAGGAGTTGACGTTGTAGCTTGCAAAAAAGTAGCAGAATAAATAAAATGATTAAGTAAAATATTTAAATTTCAGGAGGATAACAAATGAGCGTTATTACATTTGTTTGTGCAGGTCAGATGAACTCTGCGATCACATTCCCAGCATTCGAAAATGGACACGAGGTACGTCTGGTAGGATCACCTTTAGACAGAGATATCATTGATGGATTAAAGAAGGATAATTTCCATATCACATTAAAGAGAACTCTTCATGATGGGATCAAATATTATCAGATCGAAGAATTAGAAGAAGCATTAGAAGGAGCAGACTTAATCTTAGGTGGAGTAAGCAGTTTCGGACTTGACTGGTTCTGTGACGAAATCCTTCCAGTATTACCAGAAGATGTACCTTTATTAACAGTAACAAAAGGTATGGTAGATTTAGATGACGGAACTTTAGTTCCTTATCCACATATCTTCGAACAGAGACAGCCAGAAGGAAAACATATTAACTTTAACGCCATCGGTGGACCATGTACAAGTTATGAATTAGCAGACCATGATGACAGCCATGTAGCTTTCTGTGGAAAAGACATGGAAACATTAAAATTCATCAAATCTTTATTAACAACAGATTACTATCACATCAGTCTTTCTACAGATGTTGTAGGTGTTGAGTGTGCCGTAGCCATGAAGAATGCTTATGCATTAGGTGTGTCTCTTGCAGTTGGTTTAGCAGAGAAGAGAGATGGAGAGATCGGAGCAGTACATTATAATTCTCAGGCAGCATTGTTTGGACAGGGTGTCAAAGAAATGATCCATCTGTTAGAACTGATTCATGGTGGACCAGAAAACATCATTCACGGAGCTGGTGACTTATATGTAACAGTCTTCGGTGGAAGAACTCGTAAGATTGGTACATTATTAGGACGTGGACTGACATTTGATCAGGCAATGGAAGAATTACAGGGTGTAACTTTAGAGTCTATCGTTATTGCAACAAGAACAGCTCGTGCCGTACGTAAACTGGCAGAAAGAGGCGTTGTATCTTTAGATGACTTCCCATTGTTAATGCATGTAGATGCGATCATCAATGAAGGCGCAGAAGTTGATATTCCTTGGGAAAAATTTACGACTGTTGTAGAATAATAAAATAAAAAATTAGAAATTCACGAAAATACTCTCTTTTTGAACAAAATTTAGTGAAAAAAGAGGGTTTTTTCGACCTTTTAAATTTAAAAAATGCACAAAAAAAGATAAATAATAGACACAAAATTATGCATAATGTAATATGAACATATAATAAAAGAGTCATAGGAGGTAGTTATTATGAAAAAATACATTATGGCACTGGACGCAGGGACAACAAGTAACCGCTGTATCTTATTTAATGAACAAGGTGTGATCTGCAGTGTTGCACAGAAGGAATTTACACAGTATTTTCCTCATCCTGGATGGGTGGAGCATGATGCGGATGAGATCTGGTCTTCCATGCTTGGAGTAGCAGTAGAAGCAATGAACAAGTTAAATATTACACCAGATCAGGTTGCAGCCATCGGAATTACAAACCAGAGAGAGACAACGATCATCTGGGATAAGAATACAGGAGAACCTGTGTATCATGCAATTGTCTGGCAGTGCCGAAGAACATCTGAGTATTGTGATCAGCTAAAAGAAAAAGGTCTGACAGAGAAATTCCGACAAAAAACAGGATTAATGATCGATGCTTATTTTAGTGGAACAAAAGTAAAATGGATTCTTGACAACATACCAGGAGCACGTGAAAAAGCAGAGGCAGGAGATCTTTTATTTGGAACAGTAGAAACATGGCTGATCTGGAAACTGACAAAAGGAAGAGTTCATGTTACAGATTATTCAAATGCTGCAAGAACTATGCTATTTAATATTAATACTCTCGAATGGGATGATGAAATCCTTGAAGAACTTGGAATTCCAAAATCAATGCTTCCACAGGCAAGACCATCCAGTGAAGTTTATGGAATGGCAGACGAAAGTTATTTTGGAAAAGAAATTCCAATCGGAGGAGCAGCAGGAGATCAGCAGGCAGCATTGTTTGGTCAGACATGCTTTACAGCAGGGGAGGCCAAAAATACATATGGAACAGGGGCATTTCTGTTAATGAATACAGGAACAAAACCAGTATTTTCTGATAATGGACTGATCACAACCATTGCATGGGGCTTAGATGGAGAAGTTAATTATGCATTAGAAGGGTCTATTTTTGTTGCAGGAGCAGCAATCCAGTGGTTAAGAGACGAGATGAGACTGGTAGATTCATCACCAGATTCTGAATATATGGCTTCAAAAGTAAAAGATACAAATGGCTGTTATGTAGTTCCTGCATTTACAGGACTTGGTGCGCCACACTGGGATCAGTATGCACGAGGAACAATCGTTGGTATCACAAGAGGTGTCAATAAATATCATGTGATTCGTGCGACATTAGAATCTCTGGCATATCAGACATATGATGTGTTAAAAGCAATGGAAGCAGATAGCGGAATCAAATTAAGTGCATTAAAAGTTGATGGTGGAGCAAGTGCAAACAACTTCTTAATGCAGTTCCAGTCAGATATTCTTAATACAGAAGTACGTCGTCCAAGATGTGTTGAGACAACTGCAATGGGAGCAGCTTATCTTGCAGGACTTGCCGTTGGATACTGGAAAGATAAAAATGACGTTATCAACAACTGGAATATTGACCGCAAGTTCCATCCAGAAATGAAAGAGGACGAAAGAGAAGAAAAATTAGCAGGATGGGAAAAGGCAGTAAAATATTCTTTCGGATGGGCTAAAAATTAATATATCATGCAAAACTAAAAAATTAAGAGAAAAGAGGGAAAAACTATGTTACCTTATATTGCAGAATTTATCGGAACAATGCTTTTAATCTTGCTTGGAGATGGAGTTGTAGCAAATGTAAACCTTGAAAGATCAGGAATGAAAGGTGCAGGGGCTGTGCAGATTACATTTGCATGGGGACTTGCGGTACTTGTACCAGCATTTATTTTTGGATCTTCATCAGGAGCTCATTTTAACCCGGCACTTACGATCGCACTTGCGGCGATTGGTAATTTCTCTTGGTCTATGGTGCCAGGATATGTGATCGCTCAGTTTGCAGGAGCATTTGTAGGAGCAGTCCTTGTGTATGTCTTATTTGCAGGGCAGTTTGAGGTAACCAAAGATCAGGGAACAAAATTAGGAGTATTTTGTACAGGACCTTCTATTGCAAACACAGGATTAAACCTGTTAAGTGAGATCATTGGAACCTTTGTTTTAGTTTTTGCGATTCTTGGAATCGGAAATGTGGAAAATGCAGGTTCTATGGGACTTAACTATTTCTTCGTATTTGCAATCATCGTTTCCATTGGTATGTCACTTGGTGGATTAACTGGATATGCGATTAATCCAGCCAGAGATTTAGGCCCAAGACTTGCACATGCAGTTCTTCCAATCCCAGGGAAAGGGGATTCTAACTTTGGATATGCATGGATTCCAGTTGTAGGTCCAATTATTGGAGCATTGCTTGCGGGTGGTTTATTTGTGATTATTCCATGGTAGGGGTCAGGTAAATGAAAGTAGAATAAAGATTGAAGAGATGGATGTTTTCTTAGACAAGAAGACATCCATTTTTTTAATAAAATCAATGAAAACACCTAGAAAAGAAATAGCACGTGCGTTAAGATATATGCAGGATTATAAAATCAAAAAGGAGTCGATGATCATGGAATACAAAAAATTCAACAATCAATACGTAATAAGAATTGACAAAGGCGAAGAAATCTGTGCAAAATTAAAAGAGGTCGCCCAAAAAGAAAATATCAAACTTGCATACTTAACAGGAATCGGGGCAGCAGGCAAAGTAACAGCTGGTGTTTTTGATACAAAGGAAAAAGTATTCAAAGGCCATACATGGGAAGGTGATCTTGAGATCGTTTCCATTGGTGGGAATATCAATACTATGAATGGGGAAACTTATACACACTTCCATATCAGTGTTGCGGATGAATCAGGGAATGTCTATGGAGGTCATCTGACAGAAGCAGTGATCAGCGGAACCGGAGAACTTGTATTAACTGAGATCGAAGGCACAGTTGACCGCAAGTTTGATGAAGAAATCGGGCTGAATTTATTTGAATTCTAAGTGAAAAACGGAGGACAAAGATAACATGGAAATGATGACAGGAAGAACATTATTCCGAAATTACAAAGAATATGATCAGAAAGAAGTAGAGATCTGCGGCTGGGTAAAAAGCAATCGTGGATCAAAGAAATTCGGATTTCTGGTTATTAATGATGGTACATTTTTTGAACCGATTCAGGTTGTATATGATCAGGAGATGGGCAACTTTGATACGGTCAGCAAATTAAATGTTGGAACAGCTGTGATCGTTAATGGAACTGTGATCGTGACACCAGATGCGAAACAGCCATTTGAGATTCATGCAAAGAGTGTAGAAGTCGAGGGAGAATGCCCATCCGATTATCCATTACAGAAAAAACGTCATACATTAGAATATTTAAGATCTATCTCTCATTTAAGACCAAGAACGAATACGTTTCAGGCAGTATTCAGAGTTCGTTCTCAGATTGCATATGCGATCCATAAATTCTTTCAGGAACGTGATTTTGTATACGTGCATACACCATTGATCACAGGACAGGACTGTGAAGGTGCTGGAGAGATGTTCCAGGTAACAACGATGGATCTTAACAAGATCGCTGAAGAAGGAAAAGTTGATTATGAACAGGATTTCTTTAAGAAGCCAGTCAGCTTAACCGTCAGCGGACAGCTTGCAGGAGAGACTTTTGCACAGGCATTCCGCAATATTTATACATTTGGACCAACTTTCAGAGCTGAAGATTCCAATACAACAAGACATGCAGCAGAATTCTGGATGATCGAGCCAGAGATCGCATTTGCAGATCTTGAGGATAATATGATCCTTGCAGAGCAGATGATCAAATATATCATCAATTATGTGATGGAGCATGCACAGGAAGAATTACAGTTCTTTAATAAATTCGTAGATAAAGGATTATTAGAACGTTTGAATCATGTAGTATCTTCTGATTTTGGAAGAGTTACTTATACAGAAGCAGTGAAATTATTAGAAGAACACAATGATGAATTCGAATATAAAGTATCTTGGGGAATTGATCTTCAGACGGAGCATGAACGTTATCTGACAGAGAAGATCTTTAAGAAACCAGTGTTTGTCACAGACTATCCAAAAGAGATCAAAGCATTTTATATGAAGATGAATGAAGACAACAAGACGGTTGCAGCCATGGACCTTTTAGTGCCAGCTATTGGAGAGATCATCGGGGGAAGCCAGAGAGAAGATGATCTTGCGAAACTGGAAGAGAGAATCACAGAATTAGGTATGAAACCAGAAGATTATGATTTCTATTTAGATCTTCGCAAATATGGTTCCACAAGACATGCAGGATTTGGTCTTGGATTTGAGCGTATGGTAATGTACGCAACAGGAATTGCTAATATCAGAGATGTCATTCCATATCCAAGAACAGTAGGAAAATGTCAATATTAAGATGAATTATGCATATACTATTACGAGAGCAATTTTTAGGAGGTAGTAGTATATGCATTCTATTTGGCAGGAACAGATGGAATTTCCAGTTTATCCGATTTTAAAAAGAGATAAAAAAACAGATATTTTATATGTAGGTGCAACCCTGAAACATGCAATAGAGGCAAATTTTCAAAAAGAAATGGGAAGATCAGTTATGATCATTGAAGAAAAAAGTATTGGAGATATGCCAGAACTTGGTGGCATGGGGATTTTGAAAGCAACGAACATGAATGAATTTAAAGAGCTCTGTATTTTGAAAAATTATATTATAAGACAACATATTCCATGTGATCTTGAAATTATTTCAGAGACAAGCATTCAGGTCCATCCAGTGAAGTTGTTTTTGTTTATGACGAAGGATGTTGAAGTATATGAACAGACAAAGATCACTGCAAGACAGGGAAAACGTCTGGATATCGAAAGTGCCTATATCGATGCAGGACAAGTGATCGAAGACGACAAACCTTGTGAGAAGAGATATATTCATGTATTTTCAGAAGCAGGTTTTCCAGAAATCACAAAGCCAGATATTCTGGAGATCAGAAAATATAAAGAAGATTATCTGGTGTTGTCGTATCAGAGAAAATTGGAAGGAAGCCGGCATTCTTGGGAAATATAATTGAGTCATGTTGTAAAATTAGTGAAACGAAGATAGTATTTTGTGCTACAATAGATGTCAAGAGAACATTTATACAGGAGGATAAGAAACTATGAGTATGATTGATGTAATCCGCAAAGAAATGATGACAGCGATGAAGAATAAGGACAAAGAGAGAAAAGAAAGTCTTTCTATGTTATTAAGTGCATTAAAAAACGCACAGATCGATAAGAGAGAAGATCTGACAGAGGAAGAAGAAAACACAATTATCGCAAAAGAGATCAAACAGACAAAAGAGACAATGGATACTTGCCCTGCTGATCGTACAGATATCATTGATGAATGCAAAGCAAGATTAGCAGTCTTAGAAGAGTTCGCACCAGAGCAGATGAGTGAAGAACAGATCGAAGCTGAGATCAATGCTGTATTAGCAGAACTTGGAATTGATGCACCGACAATGAAAGATAAAGGAAAAGTTATGAAGAACCTGATGCCAAGAGTCAAAGGAAAAGCTGACGGTAAACTTGTAAACCAGCTGGTAGGAGCTAAACTTTCATGAGAAATATATTAATTGTCGTCGATATGCAGAATGACTTCATCGACGGAAGCCTTGGAACCAAAGAAGCACAGGAGATCGTAACACCTGTTGCGGGAAAGATTCGTAATTTTGAGGGTGATATCTATGGAACGCTCGATACACATGAGGAAGATTATCTTTCCACACAGGAAGGAAAGAATCTTCCAGTCAAACATTGTATCTGTGGAGAAGACGGCTGGGCATTAAACAGCGAAATCATGCAGGCAATCGCAGAGACGAAAGCAGAAGTCCATAATTTCTGTAGAAAAGGAACTTTTGGTTCTATGGAACTGGCACAGATATTGAAGGAAACATATGAAGATCAGGAAGTTGAGATCGAACTGATTGGATTATGTACGGATATCTGTGTGATATCCAATGCAATGCTGATTAAAGCAGCACTGCCGGAAGTGAAGGTAAGTGTTGATTCTTCATGCTGTGCAGGAGTGACTCCTGAGAGTCATAGGAATGCGTTGGAAGCTATGAAGATGTGTCAGATTGAGATAGCATAATTAGTTGTAAATAAAGGGCGATATGAAGTCGCCTTTTTATTTTACAAAATTTTCAAACATAACAAACGAAGAAAGAAGGAAAATCAATATATGAGTACATACTACGTCACAAGAATCGAAGAACCAGACTTCGGTTGTGAAGGCCGCCCGGAAGGACAGGAAATCAAAGATAAAGTATATTTAGAAGAAGAAATAACGAAGGAAGAAACAATAATCTTCATGGAAGATAAATTACTATACGAAAGAGATATCAATGAAGGAATGAAAGTTGTGATCGATGGAGATGAAAGATTACAGAAAGCGGAGGATCGATCATGAAAGATCTGACAAAAGGAAAGATTTCAACATTGATCTTAGGATTTGCGATTCCAGTATTTTTAGGAAACTTATTACAGCTTACATACAGTCTTGCTGATACAAGAATTGTCGGAAGTTTTCTTGGAGAACGATCACTTGCTGCAGTTGGTGCAACGACAACGATCAGTAACTTGATCGTTGGTTTCTTATTAGGTCTGGCCAATGGATTTGCGATTATTACAGCGCAGAAATTTGGAGCAGGTGATAAAAAGAGAGTTCGAAGATCATTTGCGATCGCACTTGTGTTAGGAGTGATCGTTTCTGCTATTTTAATCTTGATCGGAACGGTATTTATCAATCCGATTTTAGGATTTTTGAATGTTCCAGGTAAATTATTTATCGAAGCGAAACAATATATACTGATCATTATCATTGGTTTATGGGTCACGATGTTTTATGATATTTTGATGGCGGTGATGCGTGCCATCGGAGATACGTTAACACCATTATTGATTCTTGCGATTTCTGTAGGATTAAATATCGTACTGGATCTTTTATTTGTTGCAGTATGGAAAACGGGAACATGGGGTGCGGCAGCAGCAACTGTGTTGGCACAGTTTATCGCATTGGTCATTTGCTGCTTTTATATGATTCATAAGTACGAATTATTACGTCTGAATAAAAATGATTTTAAAGATCTGGAATCTAAAATGATCAAAGAAATGCTGGCGACAGGAATGTCTATGGGATTTATGAGTTCTCTTGTGAATATTGGATCACTTACATTACAGACAGCGATCAATAAGCTTGGGCAGGAAATTATCGTAGCCCATACAGCGGCAAGAAAGATCACAGAAATATATATGATCATGTTCAGTGTCTTTGGCCAGACGATGGCAACATTCTGTGGTCAGAATATGGGAGCTGGGAAAGTTGACAGAATTAAGGAAGGTATGAAACTAGCGATCATTTATACATGTGTCTGGTCAACTTTTGCGATGATCGCAAGTTATACGATCGGACCGCAGTTAGTCCATATGGTTACTGGAAGTCACAAAGATGTAGTCATTGTAAATGCAACAAATTACCTGAAGTTTAATACGATCTTTTATTATGTGCCAGCGGTCATCAGCATAGTAAGAAATGTTATGCAAGGAATTGGGGATCAGATCACACCATTAGTATCCAGTGGATTAGAAATGGTCGGAAAAGTGGTGATCGCATTTACATTAGTTCCTTTGATGGGATATGCAGGTGTTATCGTAGCAGAACCAATCGTATGGTTTATCATGGTTATTCCATTGATCGTACAGATCATAAGAACACCGAAATTAAAAGCAAATAAATAAAACCCAAAAAGCGGAGAATCCATAAAAGGATCTCCGCTTTCTACATACACATGACATTATTTTAATTGAACATTCCGTCCCACGGGAACATTCTTCTTTCTTCTTAAGGATTAAACAATACCCTGAGCTGTCATTGCATCTACGACTTTCTCGAATCCTGCAATGTTAGCACCAGCTACATAGTTTCCTTCCATTCCGTAACGTTTTGCAGCGTCATCTAAGTTGTGGAAAATGTTAACCATGATGTTCTGTAATTTTCCATCAACTTCTTCAAATGTCCAGCTTAATCTTTCGCTGTTCTGAGACATTTCAAGAGCAGATGTAGCAACTCCACCAGCGTTAGAAGCTTTACCAGGTGCGAATAAGATTCCGTTTTTCTGTAAGTATTCTGTAGCTTCTAATGTAGTAGGCATGTTAGCACCCTCTGCAACTGCGTAACATCCGTTTGCTACTAACTGTTTAGCATCTTCTAAGTGTAATTCGTTCTGAGTTGCACATGGAAGAGCAATGTCAACAGGAATAGACCAAACTCCTCTTCCTTCGTGATATTCAGCACTTGGACGAGCAGCAGCGTATTCTGTTAAACGAGCACGTTTTACTTCTTTTACTTCTTTTAATAATTCAACATCGATACCATCTTTGTCATAAATCCATCCTGTAGAGTCAGAAGCTGTAACAACTTTAGCACCTAACTGCTGAGCTTTTTCGATTGCGTAAATAGCAACATTACCAGCTCCAGAAACAGCAATTGTAGCACCTTTGATAGATTTACCATTACATTTTAACATTTCGTCTGTGAAGTAAAGAAGTCCGTATCCTGTAGCTTCTGTACGAGCTAAAGATCCACCATAAGATAAACCTTTACCTGTTAAAACTCCTTCATAAAGTCCACGGATTCTCTTATACTGACCGAACATATAACCGATCTCTCTTGCACCAGTTCCGATATCACCAGCAGGAACGTCAGTATCTGCTCCGATGTATTTGCAAAGTTCTGTCATGAAGCTCTGGCAGAATGCCATGATCTCACGATCAGATTTTCCTTTAGGATCGAAGTCAGAACCACCTTTACCACCACCGATTGGAAGTCCTGTTAAAGAGTTTTTGAAGATCTGTTCAAATCCTAAGAATTTGATGATTCCAAGGTTAACAGATGGGTGAAGTCTTAAACCACCTTTGTAAGGTCCGATCGCACTGTTGAACTGTACACGGTAACCTGTGTTAACATGAACCTGTCCTTTGTCGTCTACCCAAGGTACACGGAATTTGAACTGGCGTTCTGGGTTTACAAGACGTTCAAGAAGAGCATCTCTTCTGAAAGCTTCTTCGTTCGCTTCAACAACGACTCTTAATGATTCTAAAACTTCTTTTACAGCCTGATGGAATTCAGGTTCTGCTGGGTTCTGAGCAACTACCTGCTCGATCACTTCATCTACGTATGACATTTTGTTTCCTCCTTATAAGTCATAATGATATGTGTGTTTAAAACAGAGGGTATCTTCTTCAAATGGGTGTTGGCACATCCCAAAAGATAAAACAAAAAGAGGTCGGAAAACGCCTCTTTTTCTCAATGACGCCTTTGTCTTAGAATTATTATATAAGATATGGTATAATATTTCAAGAAAATCAATACGCAGGAAGGAAATTAGTATGAAATCTGTGGCAATGGCCTTTTATAATGGCGCGAAATATATAGATGAGCAAATAAGATCGATTCTTGATAATATGGAAGAGACAGATGAACTGATCATTTCAGTGGATGATGCTAGTGATGGATCAGAAGCAATACTTGAGGATTGGGCCCGAAACGACCAAAGAATCCGCATAATTAAAGGACCTGGGAAGGGTGTCGTAAAAAATTTTGAGAATGCATTTAAGCATTGTCGAGGGGAGATCATCTTCTTATCTGATCAGGATGATGTGTGGAAAAAAAATAAAATGAGAGAGATTGAGCGTGTATTTGAAGACCCGAAAGTGATGGCAGTTGTTCATGATGCGCAGATTGTAGATGAAAAACTTTCATCTTTAGATCAAACCACTTTTGAGTGGAGAAATAGCGGAACAGGCTTCTGGAAGAATATGAAAAAGAATTCCTATATCGGATGCTGTATGGCAGTCAGAAGATCCGCAATGAAAAGAATTCTGCCGATCCCAGATGACATCTGGATTCATGACCAATGGATCGGATTGCTGTCAGAACAACTCGGGAAAGTTGTATTTTTGGAGGAACCTCTTATTTATTATCGAAGACATGGGGGAAATGTTACGGAATTGACCCATGGTTCGATCACATCCATGATCAAAAAAAGATATCATATGATCATGGGAATCAATCACCGTGTAAAAGAATGGAGCAGACATGACAAACAAAATCAAAGACATACTGAAAACTCATAAGTATCTGTTACTCTCGTTTTTTCTGCCGGTTCTTCTATTAGAAGGAATCGCGATCGCAGAGAAGATACAGCCATTTGGCAGTGAATCATTTCTGATCGTTGATGCATTGCATCAGTATTTGCCCTTTTTTGCAGATTATCAGGAAAAATTAAAAAGCATGGATTCGATGTTTTATTCTTTTCATGCAGGTCTTGGATACAATTTCCTTGGACTATGGGCGTATTATCTGGCAAGTCCACTAAATCTGGTGATCGCACTTGTGTCGAAATCAATGCTTACGATGATATTAAGTCATTTGTATGTCTTAAAGATCGCACTGTGCTGCTTTACAGCCGCATTTTATTTTAGAAAACGCCGTGGAAAGGATGAGATATCCATTGTTGCGTTCGGAATGGCATATGGATTATGCAGTTATATGGTTGGCTACAGTTGGAATATTATGTGGATGGAAGTCATGATGATGCTTCCACTCATTTTGTATGGTATTGATAAGCTGATCAAAGAACATGATGGAAGACTTTATTGTTTGGCATTATTTATTTCTTTATGGTGTAACTTTTATATGTCCTATATGACATGTTTATTTTTAATCTTGTGGTATTTACTATATTCACATAAAAATGTCAAAGAATTTTTTATAAATGGATTCCGCTTTGCAGGATATTCACTGTTATCTGGAGCAATGGCAGCAGTTGTGTTACTGCCAGCTTACCTTGGAATCATGCAGACATCCTCAGCCAAATTACAATTTCCAAAAGAATTATGGTATGGAACATTTGGAAATCTGTTTTCCAGACATTTTCTTGGGACAACACCGCTTACGATGGCGGTAGATGATAGTAAGATCAATTTATATTGTGGAATCTTAACCTTATTAATGGCAGGATTTTATCTGGCAGTCAGAGAAATTCGCCTGATCGATAAGATTCGAAGATTGTTATTACTTGTATTTTTATTTTTTAGTTTCAATATGCCTGTCTTAGGTTATGTTTGGCATGGTTTTCATGATCAGTATGGAATTCCAAACCGCTTTGCGTTTTTGTATATTTTTGCATTGCTTGCGATGGCGTATGAAGGATATTGTGTGTTGGTAAGAGGCAAAAGAAAAGTTTCACTGTGGATTTATTTTGCAGTGATCCTATGCGGTATTTTGATCGGAATCACAATGAAAACGTCGACAGTGAAATTGGAAATGAAAACGGTTTACGCAACAGTTGCAGCGATCGCAGTTTATATGATTTGTTTCGCATTATATCAGAAGAAGATTTTCAGGAAGAAAATATTTACAACATTGATTTGTTTCTTATTTATAGTAGAAACCGCAGCGATGGCAGTGATGGGATTTCAGGAAAATGGAACCGTCGATACAGACAGTTATTTTCAAGATACCAAAGCTATCACAGAAGTAAAAAAAGAGTATCAGAAAAATGTAGAGACAAGAATGGAATTGATCAGTGGGCGTATGCTTGATGAAAGTATCTGGCATACCTTAAATGGAATGACATTGTTTGGTTCCACAGCACAGGGAAACGTTGTCGATACGATGGATCAGCTTGGATTCTACACGGGTGTAAATGAATATTTATATGAAGGTGCAACGCCATTTACAAATAATCTGATGTCCATGAAATATCAGATTTACCGTCCATATGATACGAAATATACCGAATTTTCACTAAAAGAAAGTGTTGGAAATGTCACGGTTTATAAAAATCCTTATCGAACAGCACTTGCCTATACGATGGATGACTTGGTACAAACTTGGGATTATGAAGATTATAATCCATTTTATGTACAAAATGATCTGGCAACGAGTGCATTTGATGTTGATGAGTTGTTTCATATGGTCAAAACAGCTAAGCCGCAATTAAACGATTGTAAGATCACATCCGATAATGGTGATGAATATGTATTTGAAAATACATCCGCCCGACCAGATAACATGGCATTTACGATCAGATCAACAAAAACAAGGCGGTTGTATATTCATTTTGATGGAAGCCAGGTAGAAAATACTGTGATCGAGAAAAATGGAGAACAGGTTTTGACGGGAAGGCTGGATTCACAGATTATTTATCTTGGAAACGTGCAGAAAGGTGATGAGATCCGTATCAAAATGCAACTCAAACAAGATAATGAAATGTCTGGAGTTGTAAGACTGACAGCAGCGGAACTTGATGAAGAAGTGATGGAAGAACTTGCACAGAGGATGCAGGAAAATGCATGGAAACTTACCAGTGCCAAAGGAAATCATCTAAGTGGAACGATCCATGCACAGGAAGATCAGATGTTATTTTTCTCAATTCCATACGATGAAGGATGGACGGTGAAGATTGATGGCAAGAAAGTGAAAACAAAAGCACTTGGGAAAGCATTTTTGACAGTGAAAGTGCCGGAAGGAAAGCATAAAGTTTCACTAACGTATGTATCTTCTGGGTTTAAGGAAGGGGCAATCTTAAGTGTTGCGGGATTTGTTATTTTTATTCTGATTACGTTTTTTTTCAGAAGAAAGAAAAAAGCTACAGTTAAAGAAATATAAATTTTCGTAAGAAATTCTTATGATTTTGGTCTATTGAAAGTCAGATTCGTTTTTGCTATGATGAAAGAAATTAATAAGCAGGAGGAAAAGGATTTATGAGAAAGTTTATTGGAAAATTCCTTGCAGCAGGACTTTGTGTCGCAATGGCATTATCATCTGTAACTGTCAAAGCAGACAGCGTTGATCAGAAATATCTGGCACTTGGAGCTGACTTAACAGTTTCCCAGAAAAAGAAAGTATTAGAACTTCTGGATTTAGATGATAATAGCGACTATAAAGTTATTACTGTAACAAATAAAGATGAACATGAATATTTGGACAGCTATCTATCAAGCAGAGTGATCGGAACAAGAGCATTATCTTCTGTGACTGTAGAACAGAAAGATGATGGAAATGGAGTGAATGTCACAACACAGAATATCTCTTACTGCACATCTGGAATGTATCGAAATGCTCTGATCACAGCAGGGATCAAGAATGCCGATGTAAAAGTAGCTGGTCCATTTAAAATTTCTGGAACAGCAGCATTGGTTGGCGTTATGAAAGCCTACGAAGAAATGACAGGAAAGAAGATTCCAGAAAAGAGCAAAGATGCAGCGACAGACGAGTTGATCACAACGGGAGAAGTTGCGGAAAATATCGGTTCTGACGATGCAGAGAAACTGATCGCAGATGTCAAACAGAAAGTTGCAAAAGATAATCTGTCATCTCCATCTGAGATCAAACAGGCGATTGAAGAGTCTGCAAAAGATTTAAATATCAATCTTTCTGATGCAGACCGAGCGAAGATACAGAGTCTGATGGATAAGATTTCAGGACTTGATCTGAATGTGTCTCAGTTAAAATCTCAAGCAAAAGATTTATATGATAAGCTTGGAGGAAGTCAGGGAATCTTTGATAAGATCGCAGCTTTCTTCCAGTCTATTTTCAGCTGGCTGTCTAATTTATTTTCATAAAAGCTTAGGAGCATATAAGAAACGAATATCTCTCCTTATGTAACATAAGATTACATAAGGAGGGATTTTTTTATGGGACAAAATGAAATGATCTTTTACATAGTGGCAGCGGGATGTATGATCTGTCTGATGATCGGAATTGTAAGGAAACCGGCATATTTGCTGGTGCTTTTGCTGCGGGGAGCTTTTTGTGCGATGATCGTATATGGAATCAGCATTGTTTGTATGCGGAAAGGAATCACAGCACCAGTCAATCTTAATATCTTGTCCATTGGAACAGGTGCACTGTTGGGGCTTCCAGGAATTATTGCGTTGTATGCGGCAGCGGTGTTTTTATTGCAGTAATAATGTGATGTAAAGTGCGCTAGTAAAATACTGGATTTTGTATTTTTGTAAAATAATAGAAAAAATACTAGACAAATACTGTAAATAGATGTAAAATAATGGAACATAAAGGAAGGAGGAAAGATGAAGATATGGATTCTATTATTTTTGATCATGGCAGCAATTTATGATTACAGAGATTTCAAGATCCCGAATAAGCTCAATGGGGCAGGAGCGTTGATCACGCTGGTTCTTGCAGGAGTTTCTGGGATGAAGGCAGCAGATATGATGATCGGAGTTTTGGTTGTGCTGATCAGCTGTGGATTATTATTCTATATTGGATGCCTTGGCGGTGGAGATGTGAAGCTGCTGATGGTATGTGCAATATCTATCGGACGGGCAATGCCCCAGTTTCTGATTTTGTCATTTATATGTAACGGTATTTATGCCGTGATCTTTTTATGGAAGAGGAAGAACTTCCATCTGCGATTATTTCGCTTATTTCAATATGTAACACAATGTAAGGATAACAAGAGATTATTGATGTACGAGACAGAGAATGGGGATCTGATGAAAGATGGAATGATACATTTTTCATTTGGGATCCTTGCAGCGTACATGATCTGCCTGTTAGGAGGTGGACTATGAAGGATATTTCAATCGGTATTTATCACAAAGACCATCAGTATGGAAAACGGCTGATGGAATACTTAAATCACCAGAAAGATTTCCCGATGACGGCATCATTTACGTCGGATGAGGAGATGTTTTTTAAACAGGAACAAGAGGGAGATTTTGAATGCCTGGTACTGGCAGAAGAGACGGATTATCATGGAGATTTTCCGGTTTGCCGAATTGGAGCAAATGAATCTATGGGTGGGATGTATTGCCAGAGTGCAAAAGAGATCGCAGCGGGAATCTATCATTGCCTGAATGTAAGTCCTCAGATTGAAAATGAACGGATTTTTGGAGTATATTCTCCGATTTCAAGACTGGAGATATCGGCATTTGCAAGGAATATGGCAGCTTCGAATGGGTGGATTTATTTTGGAATGCAACCATATGGACACTTTGAAGAAGATGAGACAGATGACCTTTTGTTGTTTTATATCAAAGAACATAAAGAAGATATTATAGAATATTTTATGAAACATCAGAAGAAGTTTGATGGTTGTGTGGGATTTGCGGGAGCTTCATGTTATCTGGATTATCGGGAATTATCCATGCAGGATTATGAGTGGTTTTTTGAGAAATTAAGAGAAGCAGGAATTTATATTATTTTTGATATTGGCATCGCATCACCGCCAGATCTTAAGTTCTTTGGGTTGTTTGACCGGATTTTTCTGCCTCTTATGCGGCAAGATCTGGGGTGTATGGAATATAAGAAGTTTCAAAAACAGATGAGAAAACATGGAGTATGGAAATTGACAAACTGGGAAGAAGTGATGCTTGAGAGCTGGAAGAACAAAGGAGGAAGGGGGCAGTGGCCTTGAAGGAATTGCTGAAACAAAGAGTAATGGAGAAATTGAATTTTTCACAGGAGATTTCTGACGAACATTTAAAAGGTGTGATTCAGGAAGAGATCATGAAAATATCAGAAGAATATCCGTTGCTTTTGTCTGACAAGATTCGCTTGAATCAGGAAGTTTTTTATGCTCTTCGAAGATTGGATATTCTGCAAGATCTGTTAGAAGATGATTCTGTGACGGAGATCATGATCAATGGCTATAAAAATATTTTTATTGAGCGGCAAGGAAAACTGCACCGATATCCTGGGCATTTTTCGGATAATGAAAAATTATATCAGGTAATTCAGCAGGTTGCATCAGGAGCGAACCGTATGGTGAATGAACGAAATCCAATTGTGGATGCGAGACTTAACGATGGTTCGAGAGTAAATATCATTTTGCCGCCGATATCGATCGATGGGGCAACGATGACGATCCGAAAGTTTGCAAAGGAACCGATGACATTAGCATGGCTTTGTGAACGGGAAGCATTTTCGGAAGAAATTGCGAAGTTTTTGAAGATTCTTGTAAGGGCGCGCTATAACATTTTTATCTCGGGGGGAACAGGCAGCGGGAAGACGACGTTGCTCAATGGAATGTCAAATTGTATTCCGAAAGATGAGAGGATCATAACAATTGAGGATTCCGCAGAATTGAAACTTAATGGGATTGATAATCTTGTCCGGTTAGAGATGAGGAATGCGAATGCAGCGGGGGAAAATCAGGTTGATATGAAAGAACTGATCAAAGCGGCATTACGTTCACGGCCAGACCGGATCATCGTCGGAGAAGTGCGAGGCGAAGAAGCCTTGTCTATGTTAAATGCAATGAATACAGGCCACGATGGAAGCATCTCGACAGGACATGCGAACAGCTGTAAAGATATGCTTAAGCGAATCGAAACGATGGTCTTGATGGGAGTCGATATGCCAGTAGAAGCAATCCGTGGGCAGATGGCATCTGCAATCGATGTGATCATTCATCTTGGAAGAAGCTTTGACGGAAGTCGAAAACTGATGGAGATTTCAGAGATTACTGGTATGGCGGCGAGTCAGGTAGCATTACATCCGTTGTTTGAGATGAATGAAGATGATGAACTTACAATGAGATCAGAATTATGTGATCAGAAGAAGTTAAAGGAGTATGGTCAGTATGAAGCATATCAGAAACTTATGGAATCTTTTAAAGCAAGAGATCAGCCTGTGGAAATATGAGAAGCAAGAGTTGGTTAAGGGAATTTGCTATATCGTGATGATCGCATGGCTGTTTTTTGACCGAATTGCATTTGCGATTCTTTTGGTTCCATATTTGTTTGTTTTTATGAAACAACAAAGAATTCATAAGGTGCATCGGGAGAAGGAAAAGCTGCGAAAGGAATTCCGTGAAATGATGATTTCTATTGGAAATAGTTTATCTGCAGGATACTCTATTGAAAATGCATTGAAAACAGCAAAAAATGATCTGGAGATGTATGAAGAACACAGTTTGTTGGCAAAAGAACTTCAATTGTTGATAAACAAGCTCAAAATGAACGAACCTGTGGATAATCTGCTTTTTGATATGGCGGAACATGTAGGTCTGGAAGAATTTTATCAGTTTGCACAGGTCATATCAATTGCGAAAAAAAGTGGTGGGAATCTGATTGAGATCACGGAAAATACGATAGAACATTTAAGTCAGGCAATCCAGACAAAAGAAGAGATTCACACGATGATCGCGGCAAAACAAATGGAGAAAAAGATCATGTCTGTCATGCCATATTTTATTCTCCTTTATGTAAGGATTGCAAATCCTGGATATTTCGACATACTGTATGAGAGTTTTGCCGGAGTTTTAGTCGCAGTGATTTCTCTTTTATGTCTGTGGATCGCAGATATATGGGCAGAGAGGGTGACTGAGATTGAAATTTAAGTTTCAATGGATTAATAAGATCGTGGAAAAACTTCCAGAAGAACTCAAAGAAAAAAGAAAAGCAGAGATAGGATCCTGTTTCATAGGAACAAAGAAACAATTAGATGAGAAAGTAAGGAAGAGTCTGTATGAACAGGTGAAGATCATAAGCGTGGCGACTATTATTTTTCTTATCGTTCTTTTTCTGACCATAATCTTTTATTTCAGTCAGGATCGTAGAATTCTGATCACGAGAGATGAAACGGGCGGCGAAGTTACAGAGCAACAGATTCGTATTAAAACAAAAAGCGATGATGATATTTACACCTTGGAGATTCATCCAAAAGGATATACAAAAGCCCAGATCACGCAGGCATTTGACAGAGGAGAAGCTTATTTAAGGAAACATCTTGTGGCGAAAAATAAATCATTAAATGAAGTGGAACGAAATCTTGAAATGCCAGTAAAGATACCTGGGGAAAATATTGCGGTACAATGGCAGAGTGATGATCCTACAGTCATCGATGAAGAAGGCAATGTGTTTTCGAAGAATGTCAAAAAAGACTATCTGTTGAATCTTGATGCAAGGATGGAATGTCAAGGAGAAGTAAGGATCTTAAAGATTCCTGTCTGTGTAGTTCCTGGGAATTCAGGGAAAAAGGTATCAGAAAAACAAAAGATCATTGCAGATCTTAAGAAATTGGAAGAAAAACATATTACGAAGGAACAGTTTTATCTTCCAGATGTGATCCGGCAGGGCAGACTTTTACCTGCGGAAAATGAAAGTCAGATTCCTGCAATTTTATTTCTTGGGATTGCAGTGATCATATTTTTCTGGTATCACGAAAATGAAAAATATAAGGAACAAAGAATACAGACATTGGAACAATCTATGGTGGAGTATCCACAGATCATAGAACATCTGATCTTATTTCTGGGGACAGGAATGAGTGTGGTGGCTGCATTGGAAGCAGTAGCGACGGAATACGAGAAAGAACAAAGAAGAGGAAACAAAAAAGAAATCTTCGTATATGAACAGATCAAAAAAACATGCAGACAGATTTCATTTGGAGTTCCACAGACAAAAGCATTTGGTGAGATGGGCAAAAAGATTGGGTTGTCTTCTTATCAAAAATTATCTGTTCTGCTCGTACAGAGTATTACAAGAGGTTCAACGGATCTGTTTCTAAGGTTAAAAGAAGAGGAAGAAGGAGCTTTTTTTGAGAAAAAAGAATATGCAAAAAGGAAAGGAGAACAAGCAAGCACAAAACTGCTCGCACCGATGATGGTAATGTTGGTTGTTATTTTAGTATTATTGATGTTTCCAGCACTATCTACATTTTCATAAAAGGTCAGGGGGTAAAACATATGAGAAATTTTCTAAAGCATTTTTTTAAAGATGAATCAGGAATGGGTGTTGTTGAGGTGATTTTGATCATTGTAGTTTTGATCGGACTCGTCATTATTTTCCAGACGCAGATCAAGAAAGTCGTTGATAGCATTTTTAAAACGATCACTAGTAAAACAGGACAAGTCAAATGATCCGGGATGAGCAAGGTAGTATGAGTGCATTTCTTGCAATGTTATTTCTTGTTTTTTTACTGTTGATCAGCGTATGTGTGGAAGGAATCTATATGTATACAGCGAGGGGAAAGGCGATGGGTATTTATATGTCTGGGCTTTCTCATACAAAAGGAAATTATCAGAAAGAGCTTGCGGATATGTATCATATTTATGCGATGGATCCTAGATATCACAAGAAGATCGAAACAGATTTTTCAGACCGCATGAAAGAAAGTCTGGATCAGAATGGAGATCCTTTTCGCTTTCAAACAGGAAGTACAAAAATTTCAGATATACTTGATCTGTCGGCACAAAAAGGAGAAGTTTTAAAATATCAGATTCGGCAGCAGATGCAATATGAAGCAGCAGGGGATATTTTGAAAAACTTGACCAAAAAGATCAGGGCTGGAGAAGACCAGAAAAATGAGCTCTCAGGAATTAAGGATCAGATTCAAAAAGAGGAAGAAGAAGCAGAAGAAACGGAAAATGAAAAAACACTAACATCAGAACCAGTAAAAAAAGATCCGAGAAAAGGATTTATGAAATTGTTAAAAGAAGGCTCGGTCTCATTGATCATGGGAGAGAAAAAAGTGTCAGATCTTCCAATTAATATTGTCTATGGCAAAAAAGAAACAACAAAGCAGAGTGCATGGAATTTTATGAACCGAAAAGATGTGGAAAAAGAATTAGATGAATTCGAAAAAACAGCATCAACGGATTCCTTTGCAAGTGAATTACCGGTAGTTTTATATGCAACAAAATATTTTCATTTTCTGACAGATACAACAAAAAAAGACGGGATTAAATATGAGATTGAATACTTGATCGCAGGGAAAGATTCGGAAAAAGAGAATCTTGGAATGGTTTTCTGGAGGATGATCGCACTTAGATTTGTGATGAATGCAGCTTGTGTATATCAAGATCCAGCCAAAGAAAAAGAAGCAGCATTGTTAGCAGCGTCAATTCTTGGAGTTACAGGATTTCCACCAGCAGTTGCGGTTGCAAAGAATCTGTTATTATTAGCACTTGCTTATGGGGAATCAGTGATCGATGTAAGAAATCTTGCAGATGGTAAAAAAATCCCAGCAGTAAAAACATCTTCAGACTGGCAGCTTTCTTTTGCAGGATTGGCAACGTTAAATTGCAAGAGAAAACCTGTGAAACAGGGAATGTCATACGAGGATTATTTGTTATTACTGTTGATATCACAAAAAGATAAACGTCAAAAATATTTCCGAATGATGGATCTGATGGAACAAAATATCCGAAGAAAAGTGTCAGATTTTAAATTGGATCAATGCATTTCTTCTTACAAGATCACGCAGAATCTGAAGTTGAAAAAACTCGGATTTGGTGGAATGATCTTGCCATTCGCAACATATACAGATCTTAAAATGTCTCGATATGCAACGTATTAAAATTTAAATGATCAAAATGAAAGAAAGGGGGCAGAGAAAGATGTTCTCTTGTCAAAAACATTTCTCAAAGGTGAATCCGGTTCAAAATGATAACAATAACAACAAGATCGTCGTAAAAAAATCCAAGAGAGCATCTTCCTCTGCCTCAGATCTTTCTGGAAATGAGGAAGGTGCAATGACATTGGAAGCGAGTCTGATCGTCCCCATTTTTTTGATCGTTCTTTTGATGCTTACAAGTGCAGGAGAGATTTTGATGATCCACCAACAGATTTCTCATGGTGCTTGTGAGGCAGCAAAGAGGGCTGCAGTTAATGAATATCGCATCAGGCAGAAGAAAAAATCTGGAAGTGACTTATCAGGATTTAGTGCCAAGGCAGCTTTTCTGGCAGCGGTAAACCGTAAGTTTTTAGACCATTCGGCTTTGATCGGAGGAAGTGCAGGAGCGGCAGCGGCGTGTAGACTGACATTGACCTCTAAAGGGGAATATATCGTATCTGTGCGTTATTATATTCGCAAAACAATGCCGTTTTTATCAACACATATAGCATCTTATGAGCAAAGTGTAAGGCAAAAATCCATGACAGGATATGTACCAGACGGAGATGAATTAAAAAAAGGCTATGTCTATATCACGCCGCATGAAGCGGTGTATCATAAAGATCTCTCTTGTACACATCTGTCATTGGATATTTCTGTTGACGAAGATGTAGAAAAATACAGAAACAAGCGGACACAATACAAGCCATGTGATAAATGCACCAAGCATGAAAAAGGTGATTTTTCCTGTGTATATATCGCAAAAGAAGGGGAATCTTATCACACGGATCTTGGCTGCAGCGGGTTAAAAAGAACAGTCAAACAAGTAGATCTAAGTACATTAAAGGGGATGAGGCCATGCACGAGATGCGCAAAACAGGGGGATACATGACGGTTGAAATCAGTGCGCTGCTTCCGATCATTTTGATGGTGCTATGGATGTTTTTTAGCTATCTGTTTTATTTTATGAATTGTGGGATCGCACAAGGAATTATGGAAGAAGCAGTGCAGAAAGCGGCAGATGTTAAAATTACAGGGGCAGAGTATGATACGGGAAAGTTGTCGTATCAGAAAGTAAATCAAAAGCTGATCACTGGAAATGTGATATCGTCAAACAAGTCAGGAAATACAAAAGCTGAAAAAGAGATGAAAGAACAATTGCGAAGGCATCTGTTTATGGCAGAAGTCAGTTCGGTTAGAGTATCGACAACACCGCTTAGAGTTTCAGCAAAAATAAAGACAAGATCAGCAGTTGTGGCAGGTGATTTCTTAAGTATGTTTGGAATCTGTTTGTTTGAATATGAAGGAAATGACCAGGCACAGGGAGATTTTGAGATCGATCAGATCAGGAGGTGGAATGCACTTGAAGGAGCAATGGATTAGAGAAGGTTTTTCCAGTTATTATGTTGTTAAAAAAGAACAGAAATTAACATATGAAAAAAATATTCTTTACAATCATACACTTCCGTGTCTTCTTCCATGTGAATTCCGGATCGAAGATGGAGAAGAATATTATTATTATGAAACAGGTATTTACACAAAGTTAAAAGACAGGATTTCTATGCTAGAACCGAAATTGTTTTTTGCGTATCTTTTGGAAGTTTTTGAACAGGTAGCCTCCTATTTGTTAGAGCTGGATCATTTAAAATTAGATTTGGAATCTATGTTTCTGGATAAAGAAAATCAACCAGTTCTTTGTTATCTGCCGGAGTATGAAAAAAAGATTGATGAGCAGCTTCGTGACTTTATAGAAGAATGTATCGAGTATATTTCTGGAGATGATAAAAAGAGGGTTCGTTTTTATTATGAATTTCACAGCTTTCTTATTAAAGAAAAACCGAATATGGAGCAGATGAAAGATTATCTGGAAGTTCGGTCAGAGAAAATGAATAGTGAAATTTTAAGAGAAAAAATAAAAAATGAAGAATCAAAATCAGCACAAAATATGCAGGAGAATCTATCGGATCTTATAAGAGATGAGAAAGATTCTCCTGAAAAAGATGAAATCAAAATTTATGAAAAAACACCAAAAAGAATTTTAATTCTGATCGGGAAAATAATAAGTGTTGTTGGTTGTTTTTGCAGCATATTGGGAATTGTTTATTTTGTATTAAAAATATTTGAATATGGATTTTATTATTTGTTTTTGATCGGATCACTAGTTTCGATCGCAGGTCTTGGTGTCAGTGTGTATGGATGTTATAAATTGTGGAAAAAGAACAAAAATCCAAAAACCTTTGTGGATTCTTGGCAGAAAACAGAAAATGCTGCAGAATTATTGGATGAGAAAACAATTCTGTTAGAGGATGAGGATGACAGGACGGTTCTTTTACTGGAAGAACCGATTGGAAGACTGGTTCCGAAGAATCCAGAACAAAAAGAAATTGTATTAGATGACGATGGATTTGTTATTGGAAGGTCCACACAAGGAACAGATCATCAATTAGAAGGAACTGGAATCAGTCGGAGACATATAAGATTTTATAAAGAAGATGGAAATGTATGTTGTGAAGATCTCGATTCGACAAATGGTATAAAGATCAATGGTGTAAAATTAAATGGGAAAAAGAATAAAAAAGCAGTATTAAAAGAAGGAGATTGCATAAAGATCGGACTTGAGGAGTTTTATTTTAAACAAGACTAGCCTCTGTGTTATAATAGTAGATACATAAATCAAAGCGGAGGAAATTATGTATCAGAAAATCATAGAATTGTTAAGGATTCATGGATATATGAAAAATGATACCGAAACAGGGCCATGTTATGTAAAGAATATCAATGGAAGAAATAAATGTGTGTTCGTGATATTTGATAAGAACCCGGATGGAAGTAGTATTTTAGAAGAAGATCTATATCATTTGGAAGACCATGCAAGACAGCTGTTTGGTATGGATTGTGCTGTGTTGACGCTTATCTTATCGCAGGATGATAAACCAGTATTTCTTGATCCACAGGATCAGTTCGGTGATCTATATGGACCATTATCCATAGTATTAGCACAGAATCAGGCAAGTCAAGCAGGGCAAGGATCGGAAATAGAAGTGAAAGACAATAAAAGTGTCAAGGATTTCTGGAGATTGCTCTATCAATATAAAGCAACTCTTCTGATCTTTACAGTTAATTTGATCTGTTTTATTCTGACAGAAATTTATGGAGACAAGATCTATGATTCATTTGCCTGTAATGCATATAGGGTAAAGAAACTGCATGAATATTATAGACTATTTACGTCAAATTATCTGCATTTTGGATGGGATCATTTCTTTAATAATATGGCAGTTTTTTTGATCCTTGGATCTTCTTTGGAGAAAGTGATCGGAAGTGTGCGATATGTCATTCTTTATACCGGAGCAGGCATTGCCGGAAGTATCATTTCTGTAGCATATTATAGCATGATAGGGCAAGATGTGTTGTCGGCAGGAGCTTCTGGTGCGATATTTGGATTAGTCGGTGCTCTTGCAGCAATATTTTTATTCTGCAAAGAACAACGACAGAGATTCGATGGATTTGGAATCTTTCTAATGATCGCAGGAAGTCTGTATCATGGATTCCAGAGTGGAACAACCGACAATGCAGCTCATATCGGAGGATGTATTGCTGGATTTATTTTGTCAATGCTTCTGTACGTGTTGGGCAGCTTAATTGCTGCTCATAAGCAGGGAAGATCAGTGTGAAAGTTGTTCCCTGATTCGGTGCAGAATCAATATGGATCTTAATATGAAGATCACGAGCAATATTTTGTACAACGGATAATCCAATTCCGTTTCCGCCGGGATGGAAGGATACGCCACGGTAGAAAGCTCTCGATTGCTGTTCTGTGGTCATTCCGATTCCAGTATCGGATAAATTTAATACAATATGTCCCTGTTCTTTGCTTAAGTGGACTGTAATATGTGTAATATAAGGAGATCGGCAGGTCTCCTTTTTTTGTTGGATCGCTTTGACGGCATTGGAGATCAGATTATGAAATAACTGAAAAAGTTTTGATCTTGCACCGTAAACGTAAAAAGCGGTTCCGGGGTCTGCCTGAATAAAGAAGCGAATCTGTTCTTTATGGAGATAATAAGACCAGGAAGAACGGATTTCACTGATCACGCTGATCAGGTCGAGTGGTTCCATGGCGGCAGAAGATTCTTCTGCTGGTGCCAGAAACTGATGAATGAAATCAAATAAAGAAGAAAAATCATCTTTCATACGGTTCCAATGGTCATTTCCGGTAAGTGTATCATATGTTTTTTCAATGCACTGAATCTGTCCGTAGATGAGAGTCAGAGAATTGTTTATCTCATGTGAAAACGTAGAAAGTTCTTGTAAATCGTTCATTGTTGGCTCCTCTTGTAATTAAATTTCCTCTTTTATTATCGGAAAAAATAAGATTAAGGGCAAGAAAAAGCGTTCAAAAAAGTTCGATGTTTTCTGTCAAAAAACAATCATTGAAAAAGGATAGATACTCATGGTAAAATATAATGAAGTATGGCTATATGTCATATTTCAAAATAGAAAGGGGCATATGATATGTCTTACATGGCTTTATATAGAAAGTTTCGGCCAACACGTTTCAGTGAAGTAAAAGGTCAGGATCATATTGTGAAGACGCTTGAGAATCAGATGAGGACTGGGCGGATTGGTCATGCATATCTGTTTTGTGGGACAAGAGGTACTGGTAAGACAACAGTAGCCAAGATCCTTGCGAAAGCAGTAAACTGTGAACATCCAGTCGATGGGGAACCATGTGGAGAATGTGAAGTTTGCAAAGCAATCGCAGAAGGAAGTTCCATGAATGTGATCGAGATCGATGCAGCATCCAATAATGGTGTTGATAATATCCGAGAGATCAAGGAACAGGTACAGTATTCACCTGCAACAGGAAAGTACAAAGTTTATATCATCGACGAGGTGCATATGTTGTCTATAGGTGCTTTTAATGCATTGTTAAAGACACTGGAAGAGCCGCCAGAATATGTTATATTTATTCTTGCGACAACAGAAGTTCACAAGATACCGATCACGATCTTATCCAGATGTCAGAGATATGATTTTCATCGTATCACGGCAGCAACGATCAAGAAGCAGCTATCAGATCTGATGGAACAAGAACATGTTGATACAGAAGATAAGGCGTTGGAATATGTGGCACGAATGGCAGACGGTTCCATGCGTGATGCGTTGAGTTTGCTAGACCAGTGTATTGCATTTTATCTGGGTGAGAAATTAACATATGATAATGTTTTGGAAGTGCTGGGAACTGTTGATATTCAAGTGTATAGTGATCTGTTGGACATGATTCTTTCGCAGGATATCAATGGCGTGATGGATCTTCTGGAAGATGTGGCGAGACAGGGAAGAGAATGGTCACAATTTATTACAGATTTCCTATGGTATTTAAGGAATCTGCTCTTAGTCGGTCAAGGAAATGCTGCAGAGGAGGCATTGGAAGTATCAACAGATCAGTTGAAATTGCTGCAGGAGAAAGCACAGCAGGTGGAAGAAAACACACTGATCCGTTACATCAGAATCTTATCCGAATTGTTAGAGCGTATACGTTATGCGACATCCAAGAGAGTCCTTGTGGAAGTTGAGATGATGAAGATGTGCAGGCCACAGATGGAAGCAGACACAAACAGTCTGGCCGACAGGGTGAGACAGTTAGAACAGCAGTTAGAACAGTTGCTACAGTCAGGAATCCCAGTACAGCAGGCGGCACAAGCAGGACAAAATCAAATAGCACTGCAACAGGAAGTAAAATCAGAACAAGATCCTGTCGAACAGTTAAATGAGAAGTTTCCACCAGCAAAAGTTGAGGAACTTATAGAACTTGTGAATCACTGGAGAGATGTCAAACGCAATCTGTCACCACAGATGAAGTATTGTTTACAGAGAGCAACACTTTCGGTCAACGAAGAAGGAACTGCGTTAAGAGTACTGTTCCCAAAAGAAATGAACGTGGAAAGTGGATATTTCTTAGAGGAACCAGAGCGTATTGAACGGCTTAAACAGGAATTATCAAGGCAGTCTGGCAGAGATGTCGAACTGGAAGTTAGTGTGATGAATACAGATAATGATGACAGTGATATGATCAATTTAGACTGCATTCATATGGATGTAAAAATAGAAGATTAAAACGAAACTTAAAAAAATGAATTTTCAGGAGGAATGAACAATGGCAAAAAGAAGTGGTGGATTTCCAGGTATGGGTGGAAATATGAATCAGCTGATGAAACAGGCACAGAAGATGCAGAAACAGATGGAGGAAACAACAAAAGCGTTAGAAGAATCCACATATGAAGCAACAGCAGGCGGTGGAGTCGTAAAAGTTGTTGTATCTGGTAAAAAAGAAGTAGTTTCTGTACATTTAGAAGAAGAAGTTGTAGATCCAGATGACGTTGAAATGTTAGAAGATCTGATCGTAGCTGCTACAAATGAAGCACTTCGTAAGATGGAAGAAGATTCTCAGGAGAAGATGGGAAAAGTCACTGGTGGATTAGGAGGAATGGGTGGAGGATTCCCATTCTAGATAGAGTGAGAGACTATGGATTATTACAGTAATCAGATCACACAGTTGATCGAAGAACTTGGGAAACTCCCCGGAATTGGACCTAAATCCGCAGGAAGACTGGCCTTTCACATTATCAATATGCCACAGGATCAGGTGCAGAAATTGTCAGATACGATCATTTCCGCAAAGACTAATGTACATTATTGCAAAGAATGTTGTACACTGACAGACAATGAGATCTGTCCGATCTGTGCGAGCGACAAGCGTGATCACAGCACGATCATGGTCGTTGAGAACACGAGGGACTTAATGGCGTATGAGAAAACAGGAAAATACGAAGGTGTTTACCATGTTCTCCATGGAGCAATTTCTCCGATGCTTGGAATTGGTCCAGATGATATTCGTCTGAAAGAGCTAATGGCGAGACTGCAGGGAGATGTCAAAGAATTGATCATAGCAACAAACTCCAGTCTGGAAGGTGAGACAACAGCGATGTATATCAGCAAACTTGTCAAACCAACAGGTATCAAAGTCAGTAAGATCGCAAGCGGAGTTCCGGTTGGAGGAGATCTGGAATATATAGATGAAGTAACGTTACTTCGAGCATTAGAAGGACGTACAGAAATATAAAAATAAAAAAGAAGCTTTGGCTAAAGAAAAATGTTGATCAACGACATAAAACTTAAGTCAAGGCTTCTTTTTACATTATATAATCATAAAACAAAAAGAGAGAACCGACTAGCTAGGTCGGTTCTCTCTTTTAAAACAATAAGGAGAGGATTTTCATCCTCAAGAGGGGTAGGATTTGAAAGTATTAACTACTTTACGATTTTTATTATCACATAAAAATGTGTCCAAATTGTGAACAAAATACACATTTTTTGTGAAAATGGAATAATATGATATAAGTGTCAAAAGCATAATTGATCAGAGGTCTTTTCTTGAAAAACAATAGTAAATGGGATAAAATACATCTAAACAGAGTAATATGTAAACTCTCAAAATAAGAACACACAGGAAGGAAGATATATAATATGAAGAAAGAAGATTGTATTTTTTGTAAGATCGCAGGTGGAGAGATTCCATCAAACACAATTTATGAAAACTCTGAGTTTAAAGTGATCATGGATATTGCACCAGCATCCAAAGGGCATGTACTGATCATTCCGAAAGAACATTTTAAAGATATCTATGAGATTGATGCGATCACAGCAGGAAAATTATTCCAGTTAGCAACAGTTGTTGCGAGAGCATTAAAAGAAGTGCTTCACTGTGATGGATTAAATGTTTTACAGAACAACGGACTGATCGCAGGTCAGACAGTATATCATTTCCATATGCATTTGATCCCAAGATATGAAGGGGATGACGTGACGATCGGATGGAAAGAACATTCCACAGAAGATATCGATATGGAACAATTAAGACAGGATATTAAAAAGGCACTCTAGGAGAGAAATATGGCAAAAACTTCATGGAAACCTGGAAATATGATCTATCCTTTGCCAGCAGTTATGGTGACTTGCAGAGATAAAGGTCAGGATAACATCATTACGATCGCATGGACAGGGACGATCTGTACGAATCCGCCAATGACGTACATTTCTGTCCGCCCAGAGAGACATTCTTATGAAATGATCAAGAATAGTGGAGAATTTGTGATCAACCTGACAACAAAACAGTTAACAAGAGCAACGGATTTCTGCGGAGTACGTTCAGGAAGAGATGTTGATAAATTCAAAGAAGCAAGATTGACAAAAGAAGAAGCACAGGTTGTGGATGCACCGATCATCGCAGAAAGTCCGGTAAATATCGAATGTAAAGTAGAGAAGATCGTACCACTTGGCTCACATCATATGTTTATGGCGAAAGTTGTCAATATTATGGTGGATGATGATTATATGGAAGACAACGGACGCTTTGCACTGGAAAAAACGAATCCGTTGATCTATTCACATGGCGGATATTATGAAACAGGAAAGAAATTAGGAACCTTTGGCTACTCAGTAAGAAAGAAAAAGAAAAGGAAGAAACCAAATGGCAGAAAAAAATAATAACTACATATTGATCGGGATGCCAGGTTCTGGAAAGAGTACGATCGGAGTACTTCTTGCCAAAGCCTTGGGTTATGATTTTGTGGACACAGATCTTGTGATTCAGCAAAAAGGAGGTGGTTTGCTAAAAGAGATCATCGCAAGAATCGGGAATGACGGATTCAAACAATTGGAAGAAGACGTCAATGCTTCGATCGATGTGAATAAATCCGTGATCGCACCTGGAGGAAGTGCTGTTTACAGTGATAAAGCAATGAGACATTTTAAAGAAATCGGGACTATAATTTATTTAAAACTAGATTACCAGACAGTAAAACGCCGCCTTGGGAACCTCAAAGCAAGGGGGGTAGTACTAGAAAAAGGTCAGACATTACGTGACCTGTATAATGAAAGAATTCCATATTATGAAAAATACGCAGATATCACAGTAAAACTGGATAAATTATCCATCGGGAACTCCTTAGAAAAAGTGTTGGAAAACCTCTAATAGTATGCTATAATATAATTTGTATGATTTTAAATAATTACCGAAAGATAGAAATTAGGTTTAATAATATAGATAGATAGAGATAATTGAGGTGTATCATGGAACAGTATATCATTAAAGGTGGTAACCCATTAGTAGGAGAAGTAGTAATTGGCGGTGCGAAGAATGCAGCACTGCCTGTTTTAGCTGCGGCAGTAATGACAGACGGAAAATGTATGATAGATAATATGCCAGATGTAAGAGATATCAATGTTTTACTTCAGGCGATGCAGGAAATTGGAGCAGATATAGACAGAACAGGAAAACACGAAGTAACGATCAGCGGAAAAGGAATTCATCCAGAGTGTGATGTAGACAATGAATTCATCCGTAAGATCAGAGCTTCTTACTATTTGATTGGTGCTTTACTTGGTAAATACAAGAGAGCAAGAGTTGCACTTCCAGGTGGATGTGAGATCGGAAGCCGTCCGATCGACCAGCATATCAAAGGATTTAAGATGCTGGGAGCTCAGATTGAGATTGAGAATGGTATGATCAGTGCAACAGCAGAGGAATTAAAGGGAGCCCATATTTACATGGACGTTGTTTCTGTAGGAGCGACGATCAATGTTATGATGGCAGCATCGCTTGCTAAGGGAAATACGATCATCGAGAATGCAGCAAAAGAGCCACATGTCGTTGATGTAGCGAATTTCTTAAACAGTATGGGAGCAAAGATCCGTGGAGCAGGAACTGATGTCATCCGTATCAAGGGTGTTGAGAAGTTTGGAGATTGTCAGTACTCCATCATTCCAGACCAGATCGAAGCTGGAACATTTATGACAGCAGCAGTTGCAACAAAGGGTGACATTATGATCAAGAATGTTATTCCAAAGCATTTAGAAGCAATTTCTGCAAAATTAATCGAAATTGGAGCAGAAGTTGTAGAATTCGATGACGCAGTACGTGTATCAGCGACAAAACGTCTGGAATCTACAAACATTAAGACGTTACCATATCCTGGATTCCCAACGGATATGCAGCCACAGATGGCGGTCACACTTGCATTATCCAATGGAACAAGTGTGATTTCAGAGAGTATTTTTGAAAATCGTTTTCGCTATGTGGATGAACTGACAAAGATGGGAGCAACCATTCAGGTCGATGGAAGAACTGCGATCATCAGCGGAGTTGAGGGATTTACAGGAGCTGACGTACACGCCCCAGACTTAAGAGCTGGAGCAGCCCTTGTCATTGCAGGATTATCTGCAAAAGGATTTACAACCGTCAGTGATATTGGATATATTTATCGTGGATACGAACAGTTTGAACAGAAGCTTAAACAATTGGGTGGAGAGATTCAGCTGGTTAACAATGAAAAAGAAGTTGCAAAGTTTAAGTTAAAGATAGGATAAAAGGAGAATTGCCTGAATGAGACAATACCTGAAAAACGAAGTGTTCAAAGTATCCAAGTGGGTAGAATTATTTATATCAGCGATCATTATGATCGCAGTCATCGGAGGAACAATCTATCTGGTAAAAGATGTGGTACAATTAATGATGAATTACCCAACATCCAGAGATATTTATAAATTTGTTGGTGTAGCGTTTAATCTCGTCATTTGTATCGAGTTTGTAAAGATGCTTTGTAAACATACCCCAGATACGTTAGTAGAAGTTATGATGTTTGCCATTGCAAGGCAGATGATCGTGGAACATACGAGCCCACAGCAGAATCTTATAGTAGTTTTAGCAATCGCGATTTTATTTACGATCAAGAAATTCTTTTTTGGAAAGTTTGATGATATAGATAAGACAGTATTTTTGCCAACTCAGAGAATTTCAAGTATCAATGAACTGGTTCATGTGGAAATTCCAAAAGAAACACAGCATCAGACATTGGGAGAATTACTTGAGCAACGAATTGGAACAGAGAGTGGGAATTTTCAGGTAGGACAGTGTTATTTCTTTGAAGGAGGAGCACTTCGTGTTGCCAAGGTAAAGAATGGTAAGATAACACAGATCGAAGTTATCCGGAGTAAGAATGCACCGGTTGTGTTAAAGAGGTAAATAAAGGCCCGGAATCCTTCGGGTCTTTTCATGATATTTTACAAATAACAGATATATTTTAAGAAAGGATAATAGAATGGATAAAGTATTATTCACATCAGAGTCCGTGACAGAAGGACATCCAGATAAAATCTGTGATCAGATTTCTGATGCAATCTTAGATGCACTTTTAGAACAGGATCCAATGAGCCGTGTTGCATGTGAGACTTGCACAACAACAGGAATTGTTATGGTCATGGGAGAGATATCTACAAAAGCATATGTAGATATTCAGAAAATTGTCCGCGATACTGTTCGTGAGATTGGATATACAAGAGGTAAATATGGATTTGACGCTGATACATGCGGTGTTATTACAACAATCGATGAACAGTCCAGTGACATTGCCATGGGTGTAGACAAAGCACTAGAAGCAAAAGAGAATAACATGACAGATGAAGAGATCGACGCAATTGGAGCCGGAGATCAGGGAATGATGTTTGGATTTGCTACTAATGAAACAGAAGAGTACATGCCATACCCAATCTCTCTTGCACATAAGCTTTCAAGACAGTTAACAAAAGTGAGAAAAGATGGAACATTGTCATATTTAAGACCAGATGGTAAAACACAGGTAACTGTAGAATATGATGATGGAAAACCAAGTCGTCTTGATGCAGTTGTGTTATCTACACAGCATGATCCAGATATCACTCAGGAGCAGATTCATGAAGATATCAAACGTGAAGTATTTGATAAGATCCTTCCAGCAGATATGGTTGATGATGAAACAAAATTCTTCATTAACCCAACAGGAAGATTCGTGATCGGTGGACCACACGGAGATGCAGGGTTAACAGGAAGAAAGATCATCGTAGATACATACGGTGGATACGCACGCCATGGTGGTGGAGCTTTCTCTGGAAAGGACTGTACAAAAGTAGACCGTTCTGCAGCTTACGCAGCACGTTATGTAGCGAAGAACATTGTAGCAGCCGGATTAGCTGACAAATGTGAGATTCAGTTATCCTATGCGATTGGTGTAGCAGAGCCAACATCTATCATGGTTGATACATTTGGAACAGGAAAGAAATCCAATCAGGAATTGGTAGACCTGATCCGTAAACATTTTGATCTGCGTCCAGCAGGAATCATCAAGATGTTAGATTTAAGAAGACCAATCTATAAACAGACAGCAGCATATGGACATTTCGGAAGAAATGACCTTGATCTTCCTTGGGAGAGACTTGACAAAGTTGATCTGTTAAAAGGTGAATAAAACGAAACACATCACTAGGCAACTCAGGAGGAAATCGAGTGAAAAATGAATTAGTGATCGTCATCGATTTTGGTGGTCAGTATAACCAGTTAGTTGCACGCCGCGTTCGCGAGTGTAATGTATACTGCGAGATTTATTCTTACAAGATCGGTATCGATAAAATCAAAGAAATGAATCCAAAGGGAATCATCTTAACAGGTGGACCAAACAGTTGTTACGAACCAGATTCCCCAACATACAGCAAGGAATTATTCGAACTTGGAATCCCAGTTTTAGGATTATGTTATGGAGCACAGCTGATGCAACATGTCCTTGGAGGAAAAGTAGAGAAAGCCGAAGTCAGCGAATATGGTAAAACAGAAGTGCTGATCGACAAGAAAGATTCCAAGTTATTTGAAAATGTATCAGAAAAAACAATCTGCTGGATGAGCCATACAGACTACATCTCACAGGTAGCTCCAGGATTTGAAATTTCTGCACATACAGCAGATTGTCCAGTTGCAACAGCTGAGAATGCAGATAAATCCTTATATGCGATCCAGTTCCATCCAGAAGTACTTCATACAGTCGAAGGAAAGACAATGCTTTCCAACTTCGTATTAGGAGTCTGCGGATGTGCAGGAGATTGGAAGATGGATGCTTTCGTAGAAAGCACAATTAAAGAAATCCGCGAGAAAGTCGGAGATGGAAAAGTATTACTTGCCTTATCAGGAGGAGTAGATTCATCCGTAGCAGCCGGATTATTATCAAGGGCCATTGGAAAACAGTTAACATGTGTATTCGTCGACCACGGATTATTACGTAAAGACGAAGGAGACGAGGTAGAAGGCGTATTTGGAGAAAATGGACAGTTTGATCTAAACTTTATCCGTGTCAATGCACAGCAGAGATACTATGACAAATTAAAAGGAGTCACAGAACCTGAAGCAAAACGTAAGATTATCGGAGAAGAATTCATCAGAATCTTCGAAGAAGAAGCAAAGAAGATTGGTGCAGTAGACTTCTTAGCACAGGGAACGATCTATCCAGACGTCGTAGAAAGCGGATTAGGTGGAGAATCAGCAGTCATCAAATCCCACCACAACGTAGGAGGATTGCCAGACTTCGTAGATTTCAAAGAAATCATCGAACCATTACGTGACCTGTTCAAAGACGAAGTAAGACAGGCAGGACTACAGTTAGGAATCCCAGAAAGACTCGTATTCCGCCAGCCATTCCCAGGACCAGGACTAGGAATCCGAATCATCGGAGAAGTCACAGAAGAAAAAGTAAAAATCGTTCAGGACGCAGACGCGATCTACAGAGAAGAAATCGCCAAAGCCGGATTAGACAGAGAAATCAACCAGTATTTTGCAGCATTAACTAATATGCGAAGTGTTGGAGTAATGGGAGATTTTAGAACATATGATTATGCAGTAGCATTAAGAGCTGTTAAGACAATCGACTTTATGACAGCTGAGGCATCAGAGATTCCTTATGAAGTGTTGAATAAAGTAATGAACAGGATTATTAATGAGGTTAAGGGAGTTAACAGAGTAATGTATGATTTAACCTCTAAGCCACCTGGAACTATTGAGTTTGAATAATCCACATGTTTGTTCGCAAACCTTATTATTCAGTTTTTTGTAAAAATGAATAATCTATACACTTTAAGGTTCTGAATCTACATAGTAGGTTCGGAGCCTTTTTTTGTGGGAGAAAAGAGTGGTGTTGTGGGGAAAGTAGTTCACTATTACTGGATAATAGAAAGTGCGAAAAAGTGGATAATGGAGTGTGTTAATGAACATAGTGTTTTTTCTAAAAGTGATTTTTGGGAAAATTGAAATCCGTCAGAAACCGCATAAATAAAGGCTTTACAGAAACAGGCTTGAAAATTCCCAAAAGTGAAAACAGGAAAAATCCTTGTTTTTGGGAAGAAAAACTCTCTTTTTGGGAAAGAACTCTTTGTTTTTGGGAAATTTATTTTTCTTTTTTAGAAAATGTATTTCTCCTTTTTGGGAGTGACGTTCTCTTTTTGGGAGAAAATCAGCTCTTTCTGGGAACATAGCCTTTATTTTTGGGAAAAAGGATTCGTTTTTGGGAAAATCAATTCATTTTTGGGAGAAAAACATCCCTTTTTGGGAAAAGTTCTCTCTTTTTGGGAAAGGAGAAGCACTATGCGGAAAAAGAATTACAAAGGACGTTGTGAAAAGGTATCAGTCAGCAAAAGTGAAGATGTATGCAGACTGTACAGCGAGATACAGAAAAAGTATCTGGATATGCTGGAAGAAAATCAGGAGATAAAGGAAATACAATGCAATGTATTACTGGACGGTCTGGAAATAGGAGAATACACTTCTGATTTTGTGTGTAAGAAAACAGGAAATCATCTAATGGTAAGGGAGTGTGTAGAGGAAAAATATCTTATGAAACCTATGACCGTGAAACTCTTGGATGCAAGCCGGGTATATTGGTTAAGACTTGGTGTACAGGATTGGGGGCTGGTAATTGATGGAGAAGAATAAGATTTTAGGAAGTCAGGATAATACAAAGATTATCAGAATATTAGAAGTAAAAGAATCTTCATTTCTTGTAATTGACTGTATAAAAAGGACGATGCCGCAATGGAAAGACAAAGAACAGTTTAAGGACTGGAAGTCAGTGACAGAACAGGAATTGTGGGAAATCACCAACATTTATCCATCGAAAACAGATACAGCATTATCCACTACATCAAAGTACATACAGGAACATTATGCACTAATAGCCGGGATTTTGACTTTTATCGGGGATGAAAAAGAACGCAGCCGGATGATACGGTCAATCGCAGAATTAAAGAATTACAGCAAACAGACAATACGAAATACACTCTGTTTATACTTGGTTTATCAGGATATTTCTGTACTTGCCCCGAAAGAAAAGAAAGAAAAAGAACTGAGCAGAGATGAAAAGATAATGCGATGGTCTTTGAACAAATTCTTTTACACAAAGAACCAGAATACATTGACAACAGCTTACACAATGATGCTGAAAGAGAAGTATACAGATGCAGAGGGTACATTGTTACCACATCCATCCATTCATCAGTTCCGATATTTCTATAAAAAGACAAAGAAGCAGCAAAATTTCTACATTTCCAGAGAGGGAGTGAAAAAATATCAAAGGAACAGAAGACCATTGTTAGGTCAGGGAGTACAGGAGTTTGCCAGCAGTATAGGAATGGCTATGTTGGATTCTACTATTTGCGATATATACCTTGTAAATGAACGTGGAGAATTGATTGGAAGACCTGTTTTAACAGCCTGTATTGATGCGTACAGTTCCATATGTTGTGGTTATTCGTTAGGCTGGGAGGGTGGCATCTACAGCCTGAGAGGACTTATGCTGAATGTGATAACTGATAAGGTGGAGCATTGTAGAAAATATGGAATCGACATCACAGAAAAAGACTGGAATTGTAAAGAACTTCCGGGAACACTTGTTACAGATAAAGGTGCGGAGTATGCATCTGAGAATTTTGAGCAGCTAACAGACCTTGGAGTATCTATCATCAATCTTCCAGCGTACCGCCCGGAACTCAAAGGTTCTGTAGAAAAGTTCTTTGATGTGATACAGAGTATCTATAAACCATATCTAAAGGGAAAAGGTGTGATAGAACCAGACTTTCAGGAAAGAGGTTCGCATGATTATAGAAAAGATGCGTGTCTGACGTTGGAACAGTTTGAAAAGATTCTCCTGTACTGCATCATTTATTACAATACTTCCAGAACATTAGAAAACTTCCCTTTTACAAAAGAAATGCTGGAAAAGAAGATAAATCCATATGCAAGTGAGATATGGAATTATGGGAAAAAAGAGGTCGGAGCAAATCTTCTAACCGTATCAAAAGAAGAACTTATCATGTGCCTGATGCCACGGACGACAGGAAGATTCAGCAGGTTTGGACTTAGGGTAAATAAATTAAGATACCGACATGATAATTATACAGAAAAGTATCTGACAGGCGGTGAGGTTACAGTCGCTTATAATCCAGATGATGTATCGAATGTATGGATGATAGAAAAATCTGGTCGGTATGTGAAGTTTGAACTGATAGAGAGCCGATTTGATGGAGTAAATCTGGAAACCGTACAGGAAATACAGACAAAGACAAGAGAGAGAATCCAGACAGGAAGTGAAGCAAGTTTACAGGCACAGGTACAGCTTGCAAGAAATATAGAGAATGTAGTCAATATGGCAATGCCGCAAAAATCGCTGAGACTAAAGGATATACGGAACAATCGAAAGAAAGAGCAGAACCGTATCCATAAAGATTATGTAAAGGAGTGTGAAGAATAATGTTTGATGCGATGAGATTGATTGAAAAACTGCCTGAGATGTTATCAGGAGAAGAATTGATACAGAAAATGTCTATTCTTCCGGTATATGAGGAAGAAGTATGCCGGAATGGTTCAGATGCAGAACGCTTGATGAAACTTTCTGATTTGTACAACATTTATCTTCCATCCCAGATGTCCACAGAAATCTACAGTAAACTGTATCTGGCAATTTTGCGTTCTTTACAGAAAAAAGGAACAAAGCTGGCGGTACAGCAGATGAACAGCAATAAAAGAAATATGAATGAAGCAACGAACAGCCGTGGAAATCAGGAATACAGTGGCATTATTGGCGGTTCTGACAGCTTCACAATCATTGGTACAAGTGGTATAGGAAAGTCTTCTGCTATTTCCAGAGCCTTAAATCTTATCATGGCAAATCAGATAATTTACTTAGAAGAACCTTATGTAAAAATCATCCCATGTATCACCGTACAATGTCCTTATGATAGTTCTGTAAAAGGAATGTTGCTGGAAATTTTGAGAAAAGTCGATGGTGAACTGGAAACAACGTATTACAAAAATGCACTGAGGGCAAGAGCTACAATAGATATGCTCATTGGGTCTGTCAGTCAGGTTTGTTTAAATCACGTTGGGTTACTGATTATTGATGAAATCCAGAATGTAGTAAACAGCAAGAATGGCAAAAGTTTAATAGGTTCTCTGACACAGTTAATCAATAATAGTGGAATCAGTATAGGAATGATAGGAACTCCTGAGAGTGAGATTTTCTTTGGACAGGCAATGCAGTTAGCACGTAGAAGTCTGGGATTAAAATACACGGCATTGCCGTATGATGTCTATTTCTATAAAGTGTGTGATACCTTGTTTCGCTATCAATATGTGAAGCATCATACAGAACTTACAGATGGGATTGTCAGATGGCTTTATGAACACAGTGCCGGGATAATCAGTATTGCAGTTTCGCTTGTACACGATGCACAGGAAATCGCTATTCTAAACCAAAAGGAAAGCCTTGATATGTCGGTTTTACAAGAAGCCTATGAGCAGAGAATGGGAATGTTACATGACTATATCCAGCCGACCGTACAGTGTAGTAGAGGAAGAAAAACGAAAAAGAAATCCTGTGTAAGTAAACAGGAAGAAAAAGCAGTTTCCAAGACTACAGAAGAAATACAGGAAAACTTAATCCAGACCTTAGTAAAACAGGCAAAGAAAGAGAAGACAGATATTGTAGAGCTTCTTAAAGAATATGTGCAAGTGGAGGTGATTGTATGATTGGTTTTATGCCGGAACTGTATGACGATGAGCTACTATACAGTGTTTTAAGCAGATATTATGCAAGGTCAGGGCATTTAATCTATCGTGCTGCATCCGAGGAACTGTTTCAAAATCCAAAAGTAAGACCAGATGTTCTTTTAGTCAATGCTTATAAAAAAGAGGTCATAGATGTACTTGGTGCATCTATGGAAACTCTTGTAAGAAAACATACGATGTTTCCGGCATACGCTATGTTTTTACCGTATCAAAGAAGAAAAGACGCTTTTCACTCACTTGTCAGGAGAGATGGAAAACATAGTAATCTTCTTGCGATACCAGTGAGAAAAAAGTCAAAATATCTGAGATATTGTCCAGTTTGTGCAGAAAGGGACAGACAGCAATATGGGGAAACGTACTGGCATAGAACAGAGCAGATTCAGGGAGTTAAAGTGTGTCCACAACACAGATGTTATCTGCAAGCTACAGAGGTACTTGTGAGTGGAAAAGCGACTCCGGCATTTACCCCGGCAGAAGAAGCAATTCCAGAAACACAGGAAGTTATAAGTTGCAATAATGAGTTGGAATTAAAACTGGCACAGTACATAATAAACGTGTTTCAGACAGATATAGACATGGAAAATCAAGTATCCGTGGGGGAATTTCTTCATATGCAGATGCAAGGGACAGAGTATCTTTCTTTACGTGGAGAACAGCGAAATATAGGAAAGTTACATCAGGATTTTACAAGGTATTATCGAGATTTACAGGACAACGATTTTACAGAGCTTTGGCAAATACAGAAAGTTTTTACCAACGATAGATACAGATTGCAGGATGTCTGTATGCTGGCAATGTTTTTAGGTGTGAAGCCTGAAAAGCTGGTAAACAGAAAGCTACCAGAAAGCAGTCAGATAGAAGAATTTGAACAGCGTATTTATCAGTTGCACGAACAGGGCATGAAATATCCAGAGATTGCAAAAATGCTTGGCGGTTCTTATGATACTGTAAAATGCATTGGAGAAGGACGCTACAAAAAATATAAGAAAGATAATATAGGGAAACAGAATGTTCAGAGTAAAAAGAAAGGAAGTGACTGGAAAAAGATTGACAGGGAAACTTTACCACTTGTAAAGACTGCTATTTATGGGATAAGGGAAGATAAATCACAGAATGGAAAGCCGGGACGTGTAACAGAGTATGCAGTTACAAAAGCGTTAGGGTTGCCATCAAAAAGAATGTGCCAGTTACCTTTATGCCGCTTAGAGATACAAAAATATAAAGAAGAGTATCCTAGATACTGGGCTAGAAAAGTCGTGTGGGCGGTACAGGAAGTGTTGAAGAATGGAGATGAATTAAACTGGAAAAGAATAAGAGAACTGACAAATCTACGAAAAACGAATTTCCAGCAGTGTTTCCCATATTTGATTTATGAAACAGAAAAGGAAGTGGCAGAAAAAATTAAGAGTACAATCGAAATATAGAGATAAAATAGCTTGCTTTTCATATTATATTTATAAAATAATATTGGAGAAAAGAAATTTTAAAAATGATTCGTCAAATTGCACAAAGGATTATTGTAAATGCTGGTACTGCCATAAATGAAATGGCATCATTTTGAGGGCAAAAAAAGGGGTGATTTATGATATGGCATAGACATAAGTTTGTAAGTTTTGGCAATAGACGAACTTTTCAGAATGTTTTATAATCATGGCATAGTCAAGAGAGAGAAAGAAAAAAGCTGCTTTTGATGATACAACTAAATAAAAACATCTGAAAGATTTCGTACAGTGAAACCATGTGTGCCCCTCAGTCCCGCATGGTGGAGTTTTAGGACTGTGGTGTGGTGACAGCAAGTAGTCAGAAGTGTCACAAACAATGGATTATATATCGAAAGATATAGTTTTTGAAATAGACTTGAAATAGACTTTGAATTAGAATTTGGACGGGCAACAGATGTAGAAGATTAGGATGAGTTTCTTATGCTATCTCTACGTTTGTTGCTCGTCTTTTTTTATAAATATAGAAATTAAGAAAGGAAGGTATCCATTATGGATAATAAAACAGTTACTATTCCACGTAATATGAATGAAATTATGCGAGAGGTGATTGGTGATTACATTAAAACAAATCCTGTTTTGCCAGAAGAAGAGGAAATGGAAGCAGAATGTTTGATGAATCTTAGAAATGAAATTGCAATGTATAATTGTTATACATCAAAAGATAATAAACTCAGGATTCCAGTAGTTTTGTCTGACTGGGGAATTGCACAGTTGTTACTGAAAAAGTATCACATTGTAAATGTATGTTTTGATGGATTGGCAGAATCAGCTTATAGTCCTCTTGCAATTTATATCGAGGATGGAGAAAAAGCTGGGACATACTCTATGGATGAAAATGATTTAAAGAAAATTATTGTGAGGCTTAATAATTCGATTACACAAAGAGGAATCAATGAAGTTTTAAATAAAATCAAACTCGATGCATCAAATGTATACCCTTGTACAGAACCAAATCTGATTGCAGTCAACAATGGAATCTTTGATTTTGATACAAAGACGTTGCTGCCATTTACACCTGATAAAGTGTTTCTTACGAAGTCGAAAGTAAATTATAATCCAAATGCAAAGAATATTACGATTCATAATCCTGATGATGGTACAGATTGGGATGTGGAAAGCTGGATGAATGATTTATCTGATGATAAGGAAGTTGTAGAGGTTCTCTGGCAGATTTTAGGTGCTATTATCAGACAAAATGTACCGTGGGGAAAGTCAGCATGGTTTTACTCTGAGTCTGGTAACAATGGAAAAGGTACTTTATGTGAACTGATGAGACAGCTTTGCGGTGAGGGAAGTTATAAATCTATTAAACTTGAAGATATGGGAAAAGAATTTTTATTAGAACCGTTGGTTGGAGCATCTGCAATCATTGTAGATGAGAACGATGTTGGTACATACATTGATAAGGCAGCAAATTTAAAAGCGATTGTCACAGGTGATGTAATTCAGATTAACAGAAAGTTTAAACAGCCGATTTCATTTAGGTTTAGAGGTTTCATGGTACAGTGTTTGAACGAGATGCCACGCGTCAAAGATAAGTCGGATAGTTTTTTCAGAAGACAGCTTTTCATTCCGTTTACGAAATGTTTTACAGGTGCTGAAAGAAAATATATCAAACAGGATTACTTAAAACGTACAGAGGTACTTGAGTATGTATTGTACAAAGTATTGAATATGAATTATTATGAGCTTTCTACACCAGATGTTTGTAAGGATGCACTGGAAGAATACAAAGAATTTAATGACCCAATCTTGCAGTTTGTCAATGAAATTCTTCCGCAGTTGCAGTGGGATTTGGTGCCATTTACATTTTTGTACAGTCTGTACAGAGCATGGTTTGATAGATACATTCCATCCGGCAGTCCGCAGGCACGAAATACATTTATCAAAGACCTTTTGATTGCTTTGAAGAGCAATGATACATGGGAATGTAAGGACAAAAATGCAAAAGTAGCTTCTGCAAATCGCATGGATAAACCAGAATGGTTGATTGATGAGTATAAGCTGGAAGACTGGTACAATCAGACGTACAAAGGAAATGACAGAGCGAAGAGGTGTTGTCCATCATTGCAAGCAAGTTACAGAGGTATTGTTAGAAAATAGAGATATAAGTATAAAATGCCGGGATGACCGGCATTTTATACCATTTTTTATGAGATACAGGAAATGTGGATGAAAAGTGGTACGCTGAATGTAAAGGCTGGCACTGGATATACCACTTTTTAAAGAAATACCATTTTTTTAAGACTAAGTGTATAAAGAAAATAAAAATTATAAATATAATATAACATTGTAGCTAAAAAGTGGTATTGTGGTATCTTTTTTGTATCATCCACTTTTTCTCTGTAGAACGGAAATTTTTATTGGAGGAATTATATATGATTATTTTAGCAGATACAAAGCAGAAACCGGGTTATCATCCAGAAGAGGATGCGTTACAGAAAAACGGTCATTCATTGGTGAGACTTAAATTGCCAGTAGGAGATTATTGTGTTATGACAACCCGGTGTATGGATATGTTTAAGAATCGTGAACATGAAATTTACACAAGCAATAAGTTTTTTAATACACATAAGAGTAAGAATATCAAGTTACAACCGCAGGATACATATGGTACGTATACAATTAGCGTTGATGTAAAGCAGGACTGTAGAGAACTGCAATCTAATTTGTTAAGTGGCAGATTTGGACGTAGATACCGTTTTGAGCGAGAATGTATGAGAGCCAGAAATATGGGGGTAAAACTTTATATTGTGATTGCAGATGATACGGTCAAATGTGAAGAGGATTTTAGACATTTAAAAAAGTATGGCAGTGAGGAAGAGTGCGGTCAGGAGATGTTGAACAAGATGGAGGATTTTGTAAAAAAATATGGATGTACATTTCTGTTTACGACAAAAGACAGACTTCCATCAGTGATTGAGCAGATTCTTATGGAAGAACAGTTACCTTGGGCTGTGTAAAAAGGGAATAGAAAGAAAAGTTACTGCATTGTAAGATTTTCTGATATAATCAATCCTTAGAAGAAAACCATGTGTAAGGATGTGAATTATGGAAAATTTACGATGCAGTAATGTTATTCAATCTTCTGTTGCAATGCGAAAACCACTTGTAAAGGCTTTGAAAGAAGTATTTCCCAAGATGAGTTTAATGCAGATAAAGTTGTTCTTTATCCTGTTAGAACATATAGACTGGCGAAGCAAAGTACCTTATCAGTTGTTTTTTATCGACAATGAGGTAGCAAAATACAGATTAGAAAGAAAGGATAAAACACCATCTTCTTTTGCAGGAGTGATGCGTAGAGAGTACAGAAATATTATATCACTCAGTAAGGTAACAGTGAAAATATACGGACAGCCTGAGATTACAGATTTTTTATTTACAGGAGTGTACGCAAATAATGACTTTACTGTAGTTGCATTGAATCCGGCATTTATAAAGTATTTTACCCATGTTGACAGAGTGACCGGGGCAAATATGAAACGAGATTATTTCCAATATTCTGTAGAGGATATTATGAATTTTACATCGAAAAACAGTCTTTGTCTTTATCTGGAATTGCGAACCAGACAAAAGTATGATAAAACGCTGCATATGCCTGTAAATGCGGTAAATACTGAGGTAAGGTTTCATACAAAGAATTTAAAAGAGGTGTTCGGTCTTTCCAAGTCTGACTACACACAGACGATAGATGGAGTACAGCATTTTAACAGAACGTCTTTTGAGAAAAAGGTATTGCGACCAGCATTACAGGAGACGAGCCAGAGCAAGATGATAAAGATGCTGCCCCCAATACAAGATGAGTGTGGAATACATGAAGAACTGTTCAGGAAGACAAAGTATAATAACAGGATAAAGTATTATTATATTCATTTTCTGACACAGGAAGAAATTTTTATTGAGCAGGAGGGGCAGTACATAGACAAAGAAAAACTGAAAGAGATTCAGACTAGATTTTATTCTTTGTATATGAATAATAAGAAGTTTATTCGCTTTGTAGAGGAAGTGGAACAAATAAAATAATCTTTTTGTCATGATATGTTTATGAATGATTTAGCCCCAGAGTGTATTGCCAGATGCTCTGGGGCTTTTCTCTTTTTTAATCCTTGAATAAATGCTGCTATGGCAGCATGGCGAGTGCGTATATAGATATAAAAATTCGCACATTGAAAAGGAGATTTGTTATGACAAGAAAAGAACAGTTACAGGAAATCGAAGAACGCTTAAAAAATGGAGTAGAAGAATATTTTACAAGTGAGAAATACGCTTCTTTACTTAGAATCATGAGTAAATTTCATAATTACAGTTTTAATAACTGTATTCTTATTGCTACACAATGTCCACAGGCATCCTTTGTCACTGGATATAGTAACTGGAAGACATCTTTCAATCGTATTGTAAAGCGTGGGGAAAAGGCTATCCGCATTATTGCCCCATGCCCGTATACAAAAGTAAACGAAGAGACAGGAGAAGAAGAAAAGCGTATTTTCTTTCGTACTACATCCGTATTTGATTTATCACAGACTATACAGATTCCGAATACAGAAGAAGTACAATTTGGCATTGAAGAACTTACAGGTAATGTTCCTGACTATGAAAGACTATTAAATGCCATTATCGCCACTTCTACGTGCCCGGTAAGCTACACGAAACCTAAAGGTAGTGTAAAAGGTTACTATGCTCCATTAGAGAAGAAAATTGTTGTTTGTGAGGGCATGAGTGAATTGCAGACGATTAAGACACTTCTGCATGAAATTGCACATTCTCTTCTTCACAATCCAGAGGAAATGGAAGAAAGAAAAGTTCGGAGAGATACAAAAGAAGTTGAAGCCGAAAGTACAGCCTTTATCGTTGCTACACTTTTGGGACTGGATACTAGCGATTACAGCTTTGAATACATTGCCGGATGGAACGGCAAAGACAATTTAAAAGCGTTGAGTGCAGCCATGAAGCAGGTACAGGATACCGCAAATCAGATGTATGACAATATTATACAGCAGTTAGACCGTGTAGCATAGAAAGGAAATGAAGATATGAAAACAGAAAAATATATAAGGATAATCACTTCATTTGCCCGGATGTACGGTGTAGCAGAAACATTAAAAGATTTACCATTTCGTAATCAGGAAGAAACATATCTATTATTTTCAGCTTGGGCGAAAGAGTATATGAAAGAACCTGATACAGATATGGTAGCATTTTTTGAAAAGAAAATAAGTGAATTGTGAAAGAGATACTGAGAACAAGAAAAAAAATCTTGTTTTCAGTATCTTTTTTTTGCTTTTTGGGTAGCGATAGTTTGATGATAAGAGGGAAAAGAAGATAAAGTGTTTGATGGATTGATATAAATAAACATAAAAGTTGACTAATAGTAAACTAATAGTTCACTTAATTTGTTTGTAACGATTATAAAATACGATTTAGTATACTTATCAAACAAGCCTATTGCAACGCATAAAAATTCTGATATAATGAACTCATCAACAAGCAGAAAGGAAGTGAAACAAATGCCAGCTAAGGCAAAAACCCCAAATGAATTGGCGGTCATTGTTCGAGAAAATCTTAAACGGTTGACAGCAAACACCAGATACCCGAAAGCCACGATTGCAGATGTGTGTCACGTCACACGAGGAACTGTATCACACTGGTTTTCAGAAACCAAACCTAAACTTCCATCTATGGAATGTTTAATAAAAATTGCAGACTATTATCAGATTATGGTTGATACATTGCTTACAGAATCCGGTGATAAATATATGCACAGAAGATTCCAGACTTACAGCGATGCATTTACAATCCTGATGGACTTCATTAGAGAGGGCATCATAGAATCGAAGGACATCAACAACCGAATCTTACGTGAGTTATGCACCATGTATGATGAAGCAATCAATAGTTTTGCCATCCCTGATGCAGCCATCAGCGAATGGGTAAAGGACATTGTAGCAAGGTTTTGTATTGAGATGCCAAATAAAGAATCTATGGGTGATGAAATCTTCTATTTAGATGAAATTACCGAAGCTCTATATGAAGGTGGTCTTAACATCCGAACAATGGATAAGCTACAGACTTTAGAAAATCTCGCTAAAGCATTAGCAGATAAAGAGGTCATAAAAGAACAGATTCAGGCAATCGAAGCAGGTGAAGAAGCAAAAAATGACCCTGAAATTCAGAAAATCCTCGCTCTCAGAGACAGAGGTAGCAAATAATTTCGCCAATTAAATATTGAACATATAAATAAAATTTTCAAGGAGGACTCATACCATGAGCAAAGAAATCAAAAAAGAAGTAACAGCAACAGAAAAAGAAGCAGCATGCAAACAGCTTACAGAAGCAATCTTCGGAGAAGCAACAAACAATTCAAACATAGAAAAGGAGAACAAAGACATGACAAGAACAAACGAAAACCTCAAGAAAGCAGCATTCATCAACATTTTCAACGCAGCATTAACACTTCTGGCAGCAGAAAAAACATCCGACACTGACTTCCGTACAGACGTAATGAAAGCCGAAGCCGCTGCAAAAAAGGTTTGTGAGACCTACAAACTGGATGAAGACATTGAAGCATCCAAGAAATTCGCACAGTTCTGTGACTTCTATATAAGCCGTATGTCTACTGAGGAAATCGCAGCAGTTGCTCAGGATGAAACCAAACTGAATGAAGTTTTTGACAACGCTGGTAAAGCCACTGTGAAAAGTCTTGATTGATACAAAGAATAACGGTGCAGGAGTTAAATCTTCTGCACCTTTTTATAATGAAAAATATAGCGTTGGGAACAGAGATAAGTTATCTGTTTTCCATCGCTATATTTTTTCTGGTGGAATATATTCTAATATATCAGATACACTACAATTCAAGATGCTGCATAAAGTATCCAATGTGGTTGTAGTAATCGGTTTTCCATGCTTCATACGATGAAGTGTATTAGCTGGAATACCGTGTTTGAAAATCAGAGCATATTCCGTGATATTTTCTCTTAAAAGTGTTTTATAGAATGGTTGATATGAAATCATGTAATGATACTCCTTTTGAAATAGAGTATCACCAACAATAGATTGAGTATGCTAAATGAATTGAGTATAAATAAAACATAAGTAAACGAACAAGAAACCCCTCAGAGTTGCAGCTCTGAGGGGTTTCGTTTTACCTATGGGAATTTACCGCATTCCTTAGCTACGCTCATTATATGCCAGAACAGAAAAAAATCAAATAAGAAAAAGAAAGATATTATATTTTTGTTTTCATACAGAGAAAAACGAAGAAGAAAATACCATAATACCAGTTTTTAACTACAATGTTATACAATATTTATATTACTTGTTTTCTTTATACACTTAATCTTAAAAAACTGGTATTTATTAAAAAACTGGTATATCCAGTGTCAGTCATTACATTCAGCGTACCACTTTTATACCATTGTACCATTTTTACGCTGTATTATGTCTGTGATTTATTGACGATACCCAATGTATTGAGTATAATCAAGAGTATAAAAAATAAGCGACCGGGTGTTGATGCACTTGAAATTAAAGGAGGAAAATCATGAAAAAAAGTAAATTTCTATCGCTGTTAATGGCTGTAATGCTTGTACTGAGTGTGATGGTATGTGGAACCAATTCAACCGTCTACGCTGCCACCAAATCCATTCGTGTAAAGACCACAAAGTCCACTCTTTACATTCTTGATTCTGCCAACAACAAGGCAAAACTTACAGTGACCTATAATGGCAAGAATGTCACTAAAGCTGCTAAGTACAAGTCCAGCAACAGCAAAATTGCCAAAGTGAATAAGAATGGCGTAGTCACTGCTGTAAGACCTGGTACCGTGAAAATTACCACTAAGTACAAAGGTAAATCACGTACTACTAAGGTCACCGTTAAGAAGGCAAAGCTGTCTTTGAACAAGAAATCATTACAGCTTACTACTGGTCAGAAGTTCACACTGAAAGCATTTGCGAACAAAAGCATCATTGCTAACAAGAATGTAAAGTGGACTTCGAGCAATAGCCACATTGTATCCATCAATAAGAATGGTGTTCTCACCACCAAGAAAAATGGTACTACAACCATCTCTTGCAAGACCACTATTGGAAAAGTGTCAGCAAGAATAATCGTGAAAAGTAACACCAGTGCCAGTGATGCCACACAGGAAAACTCTGGTCACACACATCACTGGGTCACAGTAGAAGACACTGAGACTATTCCAGCTGTAACACAGACTCAAGAACAATGTCTTGGCTGCAAACAGTGGTTCAATAGTCTTGACGACATTGTTAACCACGCCATGAAAGTACAAATGGGCATGGAATCTGGCGACCCTCAGCGCTGCGGCTCAGTCGGTGGTGTTGAACGCGAAGTCGAAATTGTACCTGCTAAAACCATTGTCACTGGTACACACGAAGAATGTGATATCTGCCACGCTCGAAGATAAGTGTGATACACTTAACAACAAAAAAATGAGAGTAGCCAAAGTTGGCTACTCTCATTTTTTTCAACAAAATCTGCCTCACTACGTTCGTAAGAGTACATACTTAAAGCAAACCTTTATCAATCACTACATTTTATTCGACTTCTTTCTATTACAGGTCCGACATAATGTCTGCAAATTATACTCTACTGTCTCGCCACCTTTCGACACTGGAATGATATGGTCTATCTCAAGAATAATGTCAGGGTTTTTATAAATGTTATCTCCACATATCTGACATGTATAGTGGTCTCGTTTCTTTATGTATTCTCGTAAAGCTGGTATCATTTTGCTACGCTGTCTCTTTGTAAAATTAGACTTAGAGATGGCATTAGTGAAAAGGTGACAGTAACGTTTGATACAGATAGTGGATTGTGTAAAAGAGGAATATTTTGAAAGTCATATATCCGATTCAAGATGATTTCTATCTAAAAAGTTATATCATATTTATAAAATTTTATTTATCTTCTACAAAAGAATATTCAAATCGAAGTCCAAGAGCTTCTGCCATCTTTTCATATTCCTTTAATTTAAAACCGCCACCGTTGATGCGTTGACTAAAGGCACTTTGGGTCATGCCGATACGCTTTGCAAGTTCAGTTTGTGTGATTCCAGCTTTGACACAAGCTATCGTGATGAACTGTTTTTCTGTCATGATGATTTCTCCCCTCTCAAAATTATTATTTAACCTAATATTAGTATACAAAAAAGCAAATCAGATTGCAATATTAAAATTAGAAAAACTAATAGTATATCAATGATATACAATAAAAAATAGAATAACTAATATTTTATTAGAATTTGGTTGACGGATATAAATTTATATGCTATCATAAAGGCAAGTAAGAGATATACAATTTAATAGTGACGTTCACGAATTTCCAATGTACAGATAATGTGCATCACCCGGTTCTCATGCCAGTCGGGTGTAAAGGATACAGGCGTATGAACAGGGTTTGGGGATGCATACCAACGGACAGAAGCATATCCCCCATAAGCGTGTGGATAACACATGGCGACGAACAGCGGTGAGCAGATAGGAATATACAGTAGTGCAATATTATGTAGTGCTGTGCCTATCTGCAAGCCGCTGTTTTTTTAGTTCAAAGAAAGGAATCAATACATGATGAATCAGAAATATGCATTACAGAAAGTATTTCTCAATATGGATGATGGAGAATTTTTATATCCAGTATCATTTCATGGACGGTATGCAGTAGATGAATTTATGTATAATGCCCGGACACATTTTCGCAGATTATTCCGGGCACAGAGAATGTCGGAACAGGAGCTTGCGAACTGGCAGACTGTTATAGAACGACATTTAGGATGCACCTCGAAAGAGCTTGATTATGGGGAATATGAGTGGTATAGCGTGGAAGTTCTGGCTTATTGCCAAAAGAATAATCAGAGAAAATCTCTTACGGACATTACAGCTTTACCTGATATTATCCCGGAAGATACAGAAGCCTTACGGTGGTTTGCATACAATATCTGCAATGTGCCGGAGGATGAGGTAAATTACTTCGCAACAGCCGAACAATTAAAAAGAATTTTTGGAGGGAAAAACCATGAAGAAAATTATCAATGGTAAAATGTACAACACAGAAACAGCAAAAGAAATTGGCAGTTGGAACAATGGACGTTATCGTAGTGATTTTTATTATGTTGGTGAAACACTTTATAAAAAGAAAACAGGAGAACTTTTCGTTTTTGGAGAAGGTGGGGCTGCATCACGTTATGCAGAAAGATGCGGTGGAAACTCTACTTGTTTTGGAGAAGATATTATTCCATTGTCATCGCAGGATGCGAAAGAATGGGTAGAACGTAAACTGGATGCAGATGCATATGTGGAACTCTTTGGTGAAGTAGAAGAATAGTGGAGGATTGTAAAATGAACGAAAGAAATCAGGGAACAGTTTTTATTGATAAGAAAACTGGAAGAGTAAATACAGGCTTGGTGATTTACAATAAGAACTGGGCATACTGGGTAAACCCTCACGAATCATGGACTCATTTGTTGAGAATTGAAGAATGGGATTATACGCATCTGGCAGAATGGCAGAAAAAGATTCAGGAACAGAATAAAAACGTAGGTAATTATTACACACTGGGTAAAGCAGGAATTTCAAAAAAAGAAGTGCAGGTCAGTGTGGATGAATACAGATGGTTTACAGCGGAAAAAGTAGCAAGAAAAGCTGGTGTACCGGGAAAAGCAGACAAAAATATCTGGCATTTTAATTATGAATTGGGTTATACATTACCCGATAATGAACTGGATGCTTTGAAATGGTTCGTATATGATGTTTTCGGATTGCCGGGAACAGAAGAATGTAATCAGTTTTCCAGTTGGGAAGAGTACAAAGAGAAAACCAATCCATTAAGTAAGTATTACAGAGAGCGTTTCGGATGGTAATAAAAGTTTGGTGTAGAGCAAAAAGCTCTACACCATTTTTTTAAAGAGAGGTCTTATTTGGTGGCTACACCCCCAAGCCCCTGTGGAATCAACAAATGAAGAAAATAAAATTTCCCTCATTTATTGATTTTAAAATTAGCAAACGGTCATTGTATCATAGGCAGGTCTTACAGATGCTTCATTTTTTTTACGGTATCTGACAAGCGTTCTGGCTGAGATGCCTGTCATTTCTGCTACTTCTTTATAGCTGTGGTCGTTCAGGAGCAACATAGCGTGTTCTCTTTGAGCTTTGCTGAATTTAACAGGGCGACCTTCACGATAAGTTGGGTCATGTTTTCTTTTATATTCTCGTCCGTTCTGCATACGCTGAACAATGGTATTTCTTTCAAGTTCTGCAAAGGCAAGCATTACTTGAAGCATAGCTTTTCCGATTGGACTTTTTGCATCTACCATTCCCATATCAAGTGGATATACCGTGATACCACGGTCGGTCAATTCTTTCACGACAGTATAGCCATCATGAGCATTTCTAGCCAGACGGTCTAATTTGCATACAATCAAAGTATCCCCCTCGGTGATTTCTGACAGAAGATGTTCAAATTCTGTTCGTTCCATGGTACTTCCTGACTGAATGTCCTGAAAAAGTTTCTGGCATCCATGCTGTGTTAAAATTCGTTTCTGGTCTTCCAGTGATGTTCCATGTTCCTGTGTTTTAGTGCTTACTCTTATGTATCCGTATAACATTTTGCATTCCTCCTTGGATTTTTTACCATTTACTTATGGCTAAGAGTTATGACATAGGCAAAACCCTTGATTTTACGTGAGTGCTTCACCTATGCCATATATTGAAATTTTTGACTAAAGGGACATTTCTTCTGAAACCCTTGGATTTTTACCGCCAGTTTGTACACCGCCACCAGAAGTAGCAGAGCCTTCAACATTTGGCAAACGTCTATAACGCATCGTAGTAGAGGTAATACGTTTTCTTGCACGTTCACGAGCTTCTAAGAAAATATCATAAACATCCTTACGTTCCACCGGGTTACCAGCCAAATCACGTTTTACCACCTTGGCTCCCAGTCCTTTAAGAAATTCTGTGCAAAAATCATCACATTCCAAATACTGTTCTACCAGAACATCCAGTTTATGGTCTCTCTCCAAACTTTCTAATTCTGATTTATGAGACAGCTTGGCAATCTGAACATCTTTCTCTAAAAGCTGTAATTCTCTCTTTTTTTCATCCAGTTGTGTAATCAAATCCTGAAGAACAGCAGATAATTCATCCTGTTTATCTTTCAATTCCTGATATTCCATAGTTGCCACACTTACGTTATTCTGGACAATGCTATATTCTACATTTTTTGCTTTAATATCAGTCAACAAGTCGTTTCGTTTTTTGAGTAACTGCTGACATTTTAATTCCATCTGTTTTACATTCTGTTCAGTTGTCATAATATAAATCCTCCTGTGTTAATCTACAAAATTGTGAGTATCCTTATTTGACGTAGAATCCATAGAATTATAGAAAGTATCTGCTTCATCCTGATAGGATTCTTTCATCAAAGAAAGGTGTTGCTTATGTCGTTTTAATGAGTGACGGTACATATCGTAATAAGGAACTTCTTTGATAGAACCATCTTTGGAACGATATTTTTTGTTTCCCAGACTTTTCAGAAAAGTAATAAAGTAGTCAGGGGCTTCGTGCATTCTTTTTAAAAGCTCGTCAAATTGTTTCATTTTATCTTCCCAATCCATACGGTTTGATAACATACCCTGAAAATTCATAATGCGTGATGAGAGAACATCCAATTCTTGTTCTTTCTGTTTTTTCTTATCATCTAATTCTAAAAGTTGTGATTGAAGAATTGTTTTTTCCTGTTTTAAAGAACTATTTACCTGAATAAGAGAAGTCTGTTCGGATGTAAGACGTTCCGTTTCCTCTTTCATTAAATCACTGTCTAAAGTCAGTCCTTCATTTTCAAGAGATAAAGTAGTATTTTGAGATTTAAGAATCTCAGTACGTTCCATTTCTTTTTGAGTATCCTGTTCTGCCACTCTAAGTTGCTGTACAATCGCTTTTCTTTTATCAAGATTATGTTGTACATCGATTCTTGGTGTATCTTCGATTTCAATACCATGCGAACGGACAATTTCAATCCATTTTTCTCTTGCCAAGGAATCAAAAGTCATTTTTCGATTGTTGTATCTTTTGGGAATAGATGTAAGGGGCTTGTTATCTTCTCCAAGAATCAGATTACCCTCAATATCATGAATATATTGTTCGGGAAGTTCTACACCTGCCATTGCAAGAGCTTTTTCCTGTCCAAGTCTTCTGTTACCATTTTCATCTACATAAGACCAAACACGGCGAATGTGTGCTTGCGGCACTTCCTCGGCAAAATGTTCAGCAACATCTAAAATTGTAAATGGATTTCCATGAGAATCGTTCCATTCATTTTGCCATGTAAGCCATTCCGTAAAACATTCATGAAATGTTTCCATATCAGGGTGTCCAAAGGAATCCCCAATCTGCACATAACATTCCTCTGGGGCATTTTGCCGGAGATACATCCATTCTTCCATAGATTTTACCTTTTCGGGATGTCTGTTTTTTACATATTTTGCGTTGGTTTCGGCAAGTTGGTGACCGTAATTTTCTTTATAATGCTGTAATTCAGCATCCGCAAAGCTGGTATAACCTTTGTCATAGTAGCCATAAAATTTTTTATCTACACAGTTCCAATAGCGTTCATGTTTCAATTTAGACATGATAATATTATTTGCGTGAGCTACATTGAATTTTCTATCATTATGTTTTGGGTCAAATGTTTTGCCATCAGAATGTGCCCGACCTGAGTGCATAGTCAATTTATTGCTCATTGGCTTTCGTCTCCTTTCTTCCAAAATTCAATGTAATGTTATTGCTGCCACAGGGTAACAAATATTATCCCCAAATATTTGTTACTTGCGTCAGGCAATAACACCGTATGGCATAGCGAAACGCTATACCCGGTGCTCTTGCCAGAGGGGCTGCCTTCGGCACGAGTCCTGCGGACGCTTGCTGCCATTTTTGTTTATAATTCGATATACATTCTTTATATTATAATTGTACTAGATATTGAAAATAACGCAAATCTTGCAAAATTATGGCAGTGTGAAGACAGTACCCAGTAAGGGTTTTATGGAGATGCAAATAATTAATAAAAATTTAATATTTTATAAATATGATATGACACTATAGATAAAAATGGTGTTGCAGACATGCCATAATATTGATATAATGGCAGAAGAAAATAACACTATGTTTGTTCGCAAACCTTATTATTCAGTTTTTTGTAAAAATGAATAATCTATACACTTTAAGGTTCTGAATCTACATAGTAGGTTCGGAGCCTTTTTTTGTGGGAGAAAAGAGTGGTGTTGTGGGGAAAGTAGTTCACTATTACTGGATAATAGAAAGTGCGAAAAAGTGGATAATGGAGTGTGTTAATGAACACCACACAACCAAAAGAAACCAGTATTTATGCGGGTTGCAAGCAAATTTGCTTAGTGATTGGCAACAAAATGGCAACATTTTGTGATTATTCAAGAGATAGAAATTTTATTTCATAACGTATATAAAGAAACCTTACTGATTTTCAGAAGTAAAAAACTGAATATCGGTAAGGTTTTTCTATTCTCTTCTTTTATTTTTCTTTTTTAGTCAATTCTTTTACGAGGTAATCACTCAGCTCCTGAGATGGTACCTTGGCACGTTTCTGGTAAGTATCCAGTTCCGGGTACTTATATCTCCATTCATCATATTCTTCCTTGCTGATTTCATCGTTTTCCAGTTTGTCAGATTGTTCCATCCATGCACGAAACATTTCATCGACAGATGAGCCGGGAGCAGATATGGAAGAGTCAAGGCAGAGATGAGGTTGTCCATCTACATTTTTTACCTTCAGACCATACATATCTTCCAGTGCAAATAGTGTATGCATCAGACCTATGTGAGTATCAATATCTGGAACTGTTAAGGCATGAGTATTGATATCAAAGATCTGAGACATTTGTTTTACAAGATCAATCTTAGGAACTCTGGCTTCAGATTCATACTGAGCCATGCGGACATCTGAGGTTTTTCCCATGAATCCCAGTTGTTCTCCGAGTTGCTTTTGTGTCATGCCTTTGCGGTTGCGAAAAAATTTGATACGTTGTCCGATTGCCATTCTTGTTTGCCTCCTTATAGTGGTCATTCGTGTTGCCGTAATTAATTGTGATAGAAAATAAAACAATTCTGTTTAGGTTCAGTATAGCATGAGCAATTTTGGATAGCAAGAAGAACTTAAACAAAAAAATTTAATGTCCTCATAAAATCGCTTGACTTAAATTAAAATGTTTAGTATCATGCAAATGTAGTAACTTAAACAAAATGCGTTAAGATAGAAAGGAGAGATGAGATGTGACGAACAGAACTTTTATGACAGTAGAAGAAGTTGCAGCGGAACTGGGAGTTTCCAAGTCTTATGCTTATAAGATTGTCAAACAGTTAAATGATGAATTACAGAAGCTGGGTTATCTTACGGTAGCTGGCAGAGTAAACACCAATTATTTCCGCAAAAAAGTATGTTACAGCGAAGTGTAAGAGAGAGGAGAATTTGTATGAGTATTTACAAAGATAATGTCACTGGGAAGTGGCGAGTGGTTTATCGGTATACCGACTGGACAGGGAAAACGAAACAGACTTCAAAACGAGGATTTCCTACGAAGCGAGAAGCGCAGATGTGGGAACACGAACAAATGTTAAAGCATGATGCAAAACTGGATATGACTTTCGCAAGTTTTTATGAAATCTATGTAGAAGATAAAAAGGAACGAATCCGGGATAACACATGGGGAACTAAGAATAATATTGCCAGAACAAAAATTCTTCCATACTTTGGGGAGAGAAAGATTGCAGAAATTGAACCAAAAGATGTGATTGCATGGCAGAATCATTTGCTTGCATTTAAGAGAGCGAATGGAAAAGGGTATTCTGCTTCATATCTGCGGAAAATCCACAGCCAGTTAAGTGCCATTTTCAATCATGCAGTTGATTTTTATCATTTGCCTTCTAATCCGGCACAGAAAGCTGGAAATATAGCAATAGAGGAATATAAGGAAATGTTGTTCTGGACGAAAGAAGAGTATTTGAAATTTGCAGATGTGATGATGGATAAACCAGTTTCTTACTACGCTTTTGAAATGCTTTACTGGTGTGGTATCCGTGAAGGAGAGTTGCTTGCCCTGACACCAGCGGATTTTGACTTTACAACGCATACACTGCGAATTAACAAATCATATCAAAGATTAAACCGGGAAGATGTGATTACCCCACCAAAGACATTTAAAAGTAACAGATTTATCAAGATGCCACAATTTATATGTGATGAGATGCAGGATTATATGGAAATGCTTTACGGTCTGAAGGAAGACGAAAGAATTTTCACAATTTCCAAATCTTATCTGCATCATGAAATGAACAGAGGATCAAAGGTGTCTGGGGTGAAGCGAATCCGTGTGCATGATTTGAGACATTCCCATGTATCGTTATTGATCAATATGGGATTTACGGTATTAGCAATTGCAGATCGAATGGGACATGAGAGCATTGATATCACTTACCGATATGCACATCTGTTTCCAAGTGAGCAGACACAGATGGCAGAACAGTTGGATATTGAAAGGATGGAAAAATTAAATGGAGAAAAATCTGGACAGTAAAGGAAGATGGAGAAACAAAATCGTAGCATTCCGGGTATCACCGGAAGAAGCAGAGCAGATTGATGCATGTGTCCGATTGTCAGGACTTAGCAAGCAGGACTATATCACAAAACGATTAACTGATCGGCAAATTGTGGTACAGGGAAATCCAAGAGTGTATAAAGCATTGCGAAATCAGATGGCAGAGATTTATGAAGAATTGAAACATCTGGAAAAATGCAGTGAGGAAAACGAAGAGTTGCTGAGTACCCTGAGATTGGTCGCAGAGACATTGTATGGATTGAAAGGGGAAAATGAATGACAGCAAAAGAAAAAATGACTGCTCCGATTGCATCTGTTGGCGCAGATGTGGAACAGCCATTAAGTAATAAATTAACCAACCAAAGTATAGCAGATTTGCCCGGTAAGGGCAATCTGCAAGCCACAAATAATGCGGAAAATACAGCAAAATCAGCAAATAAAAAGAATCCAGATGATCTGGAAACAGTTTCCATGATGGAATTATACGACACCGCATATCCACCAAAACTGCCGATTATAGATAGACTTCTGTATAACGGAACTTACCTGTTTGTTGGTTCGCCGAAAATTGGAAAATCATTCTTTATGGCACAGATCGGGTATCACATCAGTAAAGGACTTCCATTGTGGGGATTTTCAGTCAGACAGGGAACGGTTCTTTATCTGGCACTGGAAGATGATTATGCAAGATTGCAGAAGCGATTATCACAGATGTTTGGAATGGAAGGTAGTGAAAATTTTTATTTTGCTACAAAATCCAAATCGCTCAATGACGGACTGGAAAGACAGCTTGTAACGTTTGTGACAGAGCATAAAGATGCAAGGCTGATTATCATTGATACTCTTCAGAAGGTTCGAGAGGTCGGTGGAGATAAATTCAGTTATGCCAGCGATTACGAGATTGTAACAAAGCTGAAAGCATTCAGTGATAAATATGGTATCTGTTTTCTGGTTGTGCATCATACAAGGAAAATGGAATCTTCAGATAGTTTTGATATGATTTCTGGCACGAATGGTCTGCTTGGAGCTGCGGATGGAGCATTCGTCATGCAGAAAGAAAAAAGGACAGATAATAAGGCAGTTCTGGAAGTGGCAGGGCGTGACCAGCAGGACCAGAAACTGTGGTTAAACTTTAATCGGGAGAGATGTGTCTGGGAACTTACCAAGACAGAAACAGAACTTTGGAAAGAACCAGAAGATCCAGTGTTGGAAAAAATCAAAGAACTTGTAACAGAAACTACGCCAGAGTGGGCAGGAACAGCAACAGAGCTTGTGGAAGTATTGCAGGTGGAAATGCAGCCGAACGCATTATCACGAAAATTAAATGTCAGCCTGGAACGTCTGATTCTGGAATATGGAATCCAGTATAAAACAGAACGAGGACATGATGGAAGAAAAATTAGATTAACCTTTGTCGGAAAACAAGCGTGACGATATGTGACGGTTGTGACGGTATTTTATATAGCGTGTCGGTAGTGAAAATATCGTCACTATCGTCACGACCGTCACGGAAAGGAGAAACATGGAAAGAAAATCACAGGTGCAGATACCAAAAGATTTATTACTGGCATTGTTCCAGTATCATCTTGCCGGGAATGAGGAATATCTGCCGGAGATAGAAAAAGCATTGATGGAAAAATTAGACAGTATGGTAAAACGTCAGTTATATACAACATTCAAAACAGCACCAACCGAGGAAGAACGGGAAAAGGCAAGACAAGAGTATTTGGACAAGTGTGGAATGCATGAGAACTTTCGTTGGTAAAGATTCTGCTTGATGACCTTATGACAGGAGCGTGCCACGCACCTGTAAATAGCAGACAAAGAGAAGGTTTGTAAGGTGTAGCCGGTAGTTGATTGGCGAAGAAAAAACTTTTCAAAAGGGGGCCCTGATTCAGGGCGTCCCTGCGGAAATGATAAATGAAGGGAGAATGACACCATGAGAGAAGGAAGATTAGGTTACAACAGTTATAACAAAAGATATGGATTATTGTCATCAGACTTATGGATTGATACGGGATTTCACTGTGGAGAATGTCTGGAAGTTCTAGTTGATGATCAGTGGGTAAAGACACGAATGGAAATGAATCTGGCGAGAGAATGGTATTTGGTTGGAACACCGTATTGCGGAGATCTGGAGTATGTACGGGCAAGGATACCGGAATAAAGCAGACAGGAAGAGTAATAGTCGGTTTGTTGTTAGTGAAAAAATAAGCCCGGATACGGGCAGAAAAAGAGGGCGGATATGCCCAAAATAAAAAACTAAAGACAAGTTATGGCATAAGCAAGTAGTATCTCACAAAGCCCTCGGCGTTTGAGAGCGAAATACACCCATCGCACAAATCAAAGATTTGTACTCAGGATATTTCGCCCTGCCGGGAGCTATTTGTGCCGGAAACGGCAGTTAGTTCGTAAACGGATGCCAATGCATCCACTCACAAATAATATGGCAGAAGTTATTTTGCCGAAGACAAGGAGGGAATGCCTATCGGAAGAAATTCATTTATTCAAATGACAAAACTAAGCAATGTAAAAGGCAGGATCACTTATATATCCAGTCATGCAAAACAGGAAAACCTCTATGCAGTTTATGAAACCACAGAACGGAAATTCTGGCGGGAACTTGCAAAATGTAATCAGGAAGAATTTGCAAAAAGCGGAACAAAAGGAAAATGTATTGAAGCAAGAGAATTAATCATTGCTTTGCCAGAGAGTTTTACAGAGTATCAGCCGGATAGATTGCTACAGCTTTTTACAAATCATTTTAAACAGAATTATGGAACAGAGTGTATTGCTGCTTTGCACCACAATAAAAGAAAAACAAATTATCACATTCATCTGATTTTTGCAGAACGGAAACTACTGGATGAACCAATCATTAAGATTGCCAGCAGAAATATGTTTTATGATGAAAATGGAAAACATGTCCGAACCAAGAAAGAGATATTAGGAGAAGATGGCGAGATCCGAGAAGGCTGCAGTATTGTGAAGAAAGGAGAAGTCTATGAGAAGAAGCTGTTTACTGCGAAAGATGAACGCTTCAAGTGCAATTCATTTCTGGATGAGGTAAAGCATTCCTATACAGATTTAATCAATATTTATGTGCAGGACGAGAAACAGAAACTACAGGTATTTGAGCGTGGCAGTGTTTATCTCGCAACAAAGAAAATCGGAAAAAATAATCCGAAGGCACAGGAAATAGAAGCGGATAATCAAAAACGCCGGGAATGGAACAGAGCTGTTGATATGGCATTGATTAGTGGAGTGCCGGAACCGAAGATAATGGAAGTGAAGCGGAAAGAAATCACGGAGCCAATCAGGGAATCAATTGCCCGGCGTGGAAACAGACCACGATTATTTTCCAGAGTTGTAACAGTGGCTGTTGAGGCATTGGAGTTTTTGATAGCAAGTGTGCTTTTTAAGAAACCAAGGGAAGTGCCAAAACAGACAGAGCAAACGGAAGCAGAACACCCAGAGCATGTTGCTGAAAATAGCACGGCAGCAGTCAAGACAACAAAAGAAGAAAAGGCAGAACCGGAACAACCTAAAATGACGAGGCTTGCATCAAAGTATCCGAAACTATTTAAAGTGAATAAAGAACTGGAAGATCAAAACGGTGCAATTCAACAGAAACAAAAACAGCTTTCTGTAAAGAAGAAAGAACTGTCAGAAGTCACGGGATGGTTTAAAGGAAGAAAGAAAAAAGAATTGCAGAAAGAAATTGATGAACTGAAAAGCCAGATCAGAGATATGAAAGATTATCTTCCAATGATTGTACAGAAAATCGGATATAGAAGTGTACAGGAATTTTTAAAAGATTTTAAAGTTTCTAAAATTGAATATAACCAGTATCGGACTGCACTAGAAAAATGGAAGAAAGAAACGGGCAAAGAGCCAGTAGCACATGGTATTAGAGCAAAGCTAGCAGAAAAGAAACAAGAAATACAGAATGAACAGAAAAATAAACATCATACCCGTAGTCAGAACAAAGATCGGGGAGCAAGATAGGAGGACAATCATGGAGAAACACATTATGGGAGAAAATAGAATCAGTTATACTTTAGGAGAGGATGGTCTGTATTATCCAGACCTGTACCTTCCGGAAGAAACAGAGTATCCGATTGGAAAGTATGGAATGCTGAGAAAGTCATATTTGCAGGAGCATCGGAAAGGATTATATCTGGAACTGATACTTGCTGGGAAGTTAAATGAGCATCTGCATCAGATTGATGAGGATTGTAATCAGATGATGGACAGACTGGTAGAGCAGATGAAAGAACGGCAGGAAGTGACGGAAGAACTGAAGCGGCAGGATCAGATGGCATGGGTTGGGAGAATGAATAATATTCGAGCTTGTGCGGAGGAGATGATATTGAAAGAAATTGTGTGTGAATAAAGAATTTGGGTGGTAATATTTACCACTCTTTTTCTTGGGTATTTGTAAAAATTCAATGGAGTAATTAAGCTAAATGTGGTAAAATTTAGATAAAATTATATCAATGAAAAGCCTATTTAATAGGGGTGTATAATTACGAAAATTCATTGAGTGAGTGTTGGAATGTAAATAAGATAATTAATTTGGAGGGACAAAAGATGTATAGATATTTTCTGGGAGCATTTGGTAATAAGAGTTTTATCCGTCCTCAATACGAGATTATGGAAGATGGCAAATTAAGAGGAATTGAAGATAGGTGGGGAGAATTTCCAAATGGTGGAACAGTTTCACTTACTGGTATATCTGATAGTGATACAGAAAGTATAAAAAATAGATTATTACAATTTAAGATTGATTTTAATAGAGATTTACATCCGGGGTATGCACCTTATACTGATAATAGTAATAAATATCAGATTCCTTTCAATGCAATAGATGATTTTGATAAGGATGAAGTTGTTGAAATTATAGATATTGATTATGCAATTGAGGATTTTATAAACGACAAAACAAAAAGAACTATCAGGATTAAGCATCGACCTAATAAACAGATTCTTTTGAGATATGCACAGGATTGTTATGGACCATTCGAATTTATGATTTCTGATATCGAAGATTCATATGGCGATGAATCATATTATACTATTAAAGTATTTGTAAATAGTGGAACTATAAATAGATATAGAAATTCAGATATAGAAAAAATTATTATGGGTGGATACTTTTCAATCAGACGAAATGATCGCATAGAATTTATCTATAATATTAGTGATTTAAAAGCTATTGAGCCTGAAGAAAAAATAGAGTATATTGACAATGAAGAACTTGCTGACTTTTTTAAAACTCTTTTAAATAAATCATCAGAAATCGATAATTTGGCTGGAATACGAGAACAGTTTTTGGAATTGGCAGATTCTTTTTCTGAAGAAGGTCAATTAACGGATAACAGAATAAAAAGAATATGTGAGTTATTACAGACGTCAGTAGATTTAAGTGATTATAAGGTACGTTTAACGGAAGAATATTTTAAAAACAACCCTAATGCAAAATCAGATAAAGAAGAGTATTTAAGAACACATGAAGAATTATTAACCAATGTTGTTCGTGAAGATGTTCATTACGAAGAAAAGAAAAAAGAAATTTTAAGCGAGTTAAATATTTTAGAAAAGAAAAGAGAAGAGCTCGTAACAGAAATAGAGGAAGGAAATCAAAAATTAAGTGATAAACAGGCTGAATTGGAAAAACTTGGAGAACAAGCGATTGAGCAGAAAAAACAAGAAATAGAAAGTTTAGTATCAGAAAATAGAAAAGAATTAGAAGATGTACAAATTGCAATTGAAAAGGCAAAAAAAGAAGCAAAACAGTTTGAAGCAGATAGAGATACATGGAAAAGGGCTTGTGATTCTATAAAAGATGAATATAGAACGGTATCCAATGATTTAAATACTAAAATTATTGAATGGGCTGCAAATAATCGAACTTCAGAAATAACTAAATTATTAGTTTCACAATTGGAAATGCCAGAAGAAACAGTAGAAGAAAATGTTTTAAGTAGAATGGTTAATTTAAAAAAGGATGTGGATGCCGATGAAATAGTAGCCATTCTTTGTAAAAAATTTGAAGAAGCGGGGCGTGTAATTAGTAAAGATGATGCTTACAATTATTTGATAAGTATAGTACAAAATTATATAACTGTTTTTGCAGGTGAACCGGGAACTGGAAAAACTTCATTGTGTAAATTGTTAGCTAAAGCACTTGGATTATATGATTCTAGATTTGCAGAAATCCTTGTTGAAAGAGGCTGGACTTCTTCAAAAGATTTAGTGGGGTATTATAATCCATTAACTAAAGAGATAGAAAGTACTCAACCGAGATTTTCAGAGTGTATGAAAAAATTGAATGAGGAAAATGCGAATAACATAGTTGAAGCACCTTATCTTGTGTTGCTTGATGAAGCTAATTTAAGCCCAATAGAATTTTATTGGTCTAATTTTAATTATTATTGTGATGATCCTACACATCAAGTTGTTTCATATTCAAATGGGGAAAAATATGAATTTGGTTCAGAGTTAAAATTTCTTGCAACTATTAATTATGATCAAACAACTGCGGATCTTTCACCAAGATTTCTTGATCGAGCATGGGTTATATCTATGAATCCAGTTTCTGTAGATGTTATTGTCTCAGGGTTGATGGATGATTCGGTTGTTGAGAATAATAGTGAAGTAATTTCGTTAGAAACATTAAACAATATCTTTGATTGGCATAACGTCAAGGATAAAAAAATGAATCAGATTACAAAGACTAGATTAGATAGAATAATTGATAAGATGAAAGAAGGTGGACATACAATAAGTGCAAGAAGTATTCACTTAATAAGCCATTATTATCTGGTTGCTGAAATGTTTATGTCATCAAAAGAAGTTGCGCTTGATTATGCTATATCCCAGAAAATACTTCCTTGTATTAACGGAAATGGAAAACAGTATAAAGAGTTTTTGAATGGGTTAATGACTATTTGCAAAGAAAATCAATTAAATAAAAGTGCAAGTATTGTTTCTAAAATCCTCGAAAAATCAGAGCATGAATTTTATAGTTTCTTTAGTTTATAAAATAAAGGGGATGTCAACATGAAGTTATGCATAGTTAAGCCAGATGGTACTGTTGCAGAAATCTTGTTGCGTGATCGTCAACCATCTTTCGAAGCATTTAATAATGAACAATTATTTTTTGAAAATTATCAATACAAATTTATTTTGCGTGAAATAGAAGAGTATGAGAATGTAGAGATATTTGTGGGAGACTATTCAGTACCTATACATTATAAGGCATCTACGGATTGGTATGAAACGGATCAAGATTTAGTTTTTGGTGGTTGTTTTGATTTGGCATATATAAGTGTGTGGGTAAGCGAAAAAGAGGGAAAAGAAGAACGTTTTTACACGGATTTTCTTCGAATTGCTACTACTAAACAAACAACAAGACAAGTTGAACAGATGCTAGATGAAATAGAAAAAAATATTCCTAATTTTTTGGAGGTATGTTTTAGTCGTAACAAAAAAATTCAGGACTTAAGAATGACAGTACAAGATCTATTTGGAATACACTTAAATTGGTAGATGAAATTATAAAGACTTACAAAGAGAATTATGATTCTTTTTTTAATCATAAGAAGTCCTTTGTAGAACCTGTAGCCAGTGTAGAAGATGTAAGATCAATGAGAGTAGTAAATCAAGAAAGTTTAAGGTGGATTGCGTGCAATCCAGATAATCTTGTGAAAACTGATAAAAAAACAGGAATAAATTTTAATGGTCACAATTATATGCCATCGAAAATAAAAACATATATTTCTAAGTATTCTTATAATGTGTATGAAAATAGAGTTATATTAGGATTTTTAAAAAATGTCATTGATTATTTAGAAAATCAAATTATAGGATTTGCTAAAGAAATTGTAGAGGTAGAAAACATACCTGAATCAATAGTTGCACAATTGCCAAATACGCATGCGCTTACAGGAAAATGCGTTTATGTTTATTATAAAGGCGTGGTGGATAGATTTTCTGAAAAAAAGATATTTTGGAAGAAATATATTATAGGTATGAAAAAATTTTAAAGTGTATACCAGAGGATATATATGGATTGCCTAAGCTTACGAATACATTTAAACAAATATATCATTATCGGATCTGTTATGAATGTATGGCAAAATGGTTTGAAACAGGGGATTATACTTTTGATCATTTAAATTATTTATTCAAACTAAAAACACTAAGCCGAATTTTTGAATACTATTGTTTGATAAAAATTCAAAACGCAATTGCTTTGTGCGGATTTATTTTGCAAGATTCAGACCGAATTATATATGATGTAGAAGATGATTCTGAAAATATCAATAACCAATATATATTTGAAGGTAATGGATATGAAATAACATTATTATATGAACCATCTATTTGGATAGATAGAAGTAATGTATGTACTAATTTGTATTCAACAGGTTACAATTTTATAAAAAGTAAGTGGAATGATAGATGGACCCCGGATTTTGTATTGAAAATATCTGGTAATTATAAAGATTACTATTATATACTGGATGCTAAATATTCAAATTTCTATAATGTGAAAAGGCGATATATTCCAGCGTTAGTTTTGAAATACGGAACACAAATAGCATCTAAGGACAAGTTTTTTTCAGATGTAATAGGAATTGGAGCGATATATCCTAGTAAGGAAGACAAAATATATTATTTTAAGAAAAATGCAATTAATTCACTGAAGCATTCACTTCCACAATACTTTTCTTTGACAATTGTCGATGGAGATGTGGGAACGCAAATTCTTAAAGAGCAAATAGAAAAATTATTCAAAGTTGTTGATATACTTGAGGAGGAATGTGAGAATATAGATTCTTCTAAAAAAGAAATGAGTTTGAATAATTTTGAAATTGAGCACGAGAAGATAGAGAATGAGCCAAAGACAGAGGTAGAGAAAAAAGAGAAAAATGATAGCTTAAATATTAATGTTAGTGGAAAAAATTGTTTCTATTATGCCAAAAACATCTGTCTCTGTCAAAAAAAACCATGTACAGTTATTAACGCTCCATGTAAACATTATATTCCAAAAAAATCTAGAGAACTGTTAAAGGAAGATAGTTGCAGAAATTTAATTCAATATGTGAAGCGGAACAAGCCAAATGGTAGGGTAGAATGTTCGATTTCAGGTTTGCCGGGATGTATTGGTGCGGAGCAATGCAAATTTTATTTAAAAAAGAATGTACATAAATAAATTGATTGACACCATATGCGACACCACGTATAATATGAATAGGAGGTATAATAAATGTCAAAGTGGGATAAACTGATAACACGTATATGCAATTTATCGAAAGACCTCCGGTTTGATGAGTTACGGAAGGTATTGGAAAGCTATGGTTACGAAATGAATGCACCAAGAAATGGAAGTAGTCATTATACTTTCAGAAAGCAAGGGTGTATGCCAATTACAATACCAAAGCACGAACCAATCAAGAAAGTATATGTAGAAATGGTAAGGCAGATTGTAGAAAGCGAGGCGAAGAATGATGAAGACGCTGAATGATTATATGGCAATGTCCTATCGTATGGAAATTGTGGAAGATAAAGATGAAGGCGGATTTGTAGTTTCTTATCCGGATTTGCCTGGTTGCATTACTTGTGGTGAGACAGTGGAGAGTGCGGTAGCAAATGCACTGGATGCAAAAAAAGCATGGATTGAAGCTGCATTAGAAGAAGGTGTAGAGATTCATGAACCAGATAGTTTGGAAGATTATTCTGGGCAGTTTAAATTGAGAATTCCACGAAGTCTGCACAGATCACTGGCAGAACATTCTCAGCGGGAAGGAATCAGCATGAATCAATATTGTGTGTATCTACTTTCCAGAAATGATGCAGTGTTCTCAAAATAAATGTTGTCAAACTTATCTACACCATTTACAATAAGCTGGCAACAAATTGGCAACAGAAAATCAGTGAGCCAAAATAATATATGCAACAGAAATAAAATAACGGTAAAAAAGATGTAAAACTTAAACAAATATATTTAAAAATATCTTTTGATTTGCCGAGTTTGAGTAGCTTGAAAAATCGCGGAAAAGCCCATAAATAAAGGCTTTGCGGGGTGTCGAAAAGACCAAATGGAGTGCAAATGGAGTTTAAAAATTATTTTTTTCTCTT
>ENA-OPRR01000126-OPRR01000126.1-human-gut-metagenome-genome-assembly--contig:-NODE-126-length-83711-cov-5.753072_pt1 | contig 83711 bp, 75 predicted proteins | sample MGYA00241796_ERZ501883 | MGnify/ENA primary metagenome ERZ501883 (study PRJEB25962, sample SAMEA2042406) | human gut metagenome | biome: human gut; feature: human-associated habitat; material: faeces...
CGCAGAAGTACAGCACCACCCGCAGGCCCTTGTCGTACAGCTGGCGCCGGGGGGACAGGGTATGAGATTCCATGTTCGGTCAGTCCTCCTTTTTCCGCTTGATAAAGACGTTGAGGAACACATTGATCAGCATGATGAAGAGGAACAGCACCAGGCCGATGGAAAACAGGGCCTGCCGCTGCAGGCCGGAGGAATAGGACATCTCGCTGGCCACGGCGGTGGTGAGAAACTTGACGCTTTTGAGCAAAGAGGGCATATTGGCCACGTTGCCGGCCACCATGATCACAGCCATGGTTTCGCCGATGGCCCTTCCCACGCCTAAAATAACGCCTGCCAAAATTCCGGATTTCGCGGCGGGAACCGTCACCTTAAAGATAGTTTTCACCGGAGTGGTGCCCAGGGCCAGGGAAGCCTCCCGGTAGGATACCGGCACCGCCCGCAGAGAGGTTTCCGACACACTGACAATGGTGGGGAGCACCATAATCGCTAATATTAGAATTACCGCCAGCAGGCTGTCGCCGATGGTCTGTCCGGGAAACATGCTCCGGATCGCGGGAACGATGATCAGCATCCCGAAAAAGCCGTAAACCACCGAGGGAATACCCGCTAGCAGCTGCACCGCCGGGCGGACCACACTGGCCACCCATTTCGGAGCGGTTTCCGACAGAAAAACCGCGGTTAAAATTCCGATGGGAACACCAATAATCACTGCTCCCACAGTACCGGCGATGGAGGAGAGTATCAAGGGCAAAATTCCGTAAACGCCGCTTTTCGGCTCCCATTCGGTGCCAAAGAGAAAATTTCCCAGGCCGATCTCCGCGATAGCAGGGGCTCCGGAAACAATCATATATACGGTAATGATCACCACGGAGCCTACTGACACGCAGGCAAAAATCCGGAAAATGCTTTCCGCCAGCTTTTCGCCGCCCTTGGTCCAAATAGCCAGCACACCGGCGGCCAGGCCTAAAATCAGGGTGAGGAGAAAGGGCCACTGATAGCTGATGATAATATTGCTGACCCCCAGGGATGTCACCGCCGTTTGAATGGAGGAACTGGTCATCAGCACAATGAGAGGGGTGGCTGCAGAAAGCACAAAGCCGGTTCCCGCCAGTCCAGGCTTTTTCAAAAGGAGCAGCGCTCCGCCCGTCAAAGCCAGCACCGCCCCGCAAAGCACAGCGATTTTGGAAAGCAAGGGGATAGAAATCAAATAGCCCTGAAATCGGATTCCCGGGCTGGTTAAAATTTGATAAGCGGACAGCACAAAGGTGCTGTCCTTAAAGGTATAATTGACATAAGGAAGAAAAAATGTCGCGATAGGAACGATTCCCATTGCAACGGCAAAAATCACCTTCAGCTTCCGCTTTTGCCGTTCCCTTTTCAAATGGGCATCGTCTTTCATGGTCGTTTCCATATGAAACCTCCTTGGCGCGCCCCCTCCTCCCCGCTGGGCCGCGCTTCTTTCGATTGGTAAAACCGCCAAACGGACCTCATGACATACGTCAATTGAGGTCCGGGCGTAAAATGTTAAAGGGGAGTTTGTAAAAGGCAATTTTTAGGCAAAGTAAATCTATGTAAAAGCTTCCGCCCCGTATGCTCCCGCGCACTTTTCAGCAGGCCCGCGGCGGGATCCCTGCGGCCAGGTTTGGCTCTTGCAGCTGCCGGGCCGTGTTTCTTCTTAATCCCGCGGCTGCCGGTTAATGGGCCGTCTAACCGGCCGGTCAGCTTTTCCGGCTGAGCCCTTGATCCTGCCATACGCGGCCTAAGGACCGCTGGGGAATCAGCTTATTGGTTTTCCGTATTCTCGTCAATGTCTACGGTAACCAGCTTCTGGTCGGCGATAATCTGCTGGCCCTCGTCAGACTTCAGGAAATCAAACCAGGCTTTTACCAGTTCGCTGTCGGTGCCCTTGGTATAGATCTGAACAAAGGGGCGCTGTACCACATAGGTACCGTTGGAAACATTCTCCTCAGTGGCTTCTACGCCGTCTACAGACACAGCCTTGATTTCATCATTGACAGAAGCCAGGGACACATAGCCGATGGCGGAAGGATCGGAGGCAACCTTGGAAACCACAATACCAGTTTCCTGAACCTCAGCAGCGTAAGCGCATTTCTTATCCTCGCCGAAGCCAAAAATATTTTCAAAGCCATCTCTGGTACCGGAGCCTTCCTCGCGTCCGATCACAGTGATCGCGGCGTCATCGCCGCCTACCTCGCTCCAATTGGTGATCTCTCCCGCAAAAATTTTTTCAATCTGCTCAGAGGTCAGAGCGTCTACCGGGTTTTCAGGGTTAACCGCAATGGCGATGCCATCCAGCGCAATGGTGACCTTGGTGAACTTTCCGTCGGGATCCTCATCGTCCTTTACCTTTCTGGACAAGTCTCCGATTAAGGCAGTCCCGTCGTTGACCGCGGTCACAGCGGAACCGGAGCCGGTATTCGCTTTCTCTACGGTTACACCGTCATATTTCGCCATAAAAGCCTCGCCCAGTGCGTTGCACACGGCGGTCATGGAAGTGGAGCCGTTCAGCGTTAAGGTTCCGGAGAGACCGGCGTAAGCATCTTCTGAGCCGCCGTTGGATTCCGCCTGAGATTCTGTCCCGCTGCTGGAAGCCTGGGCGGCGGAGCTGCCGTCATCGGTGGAAGTAACCTCACTGCTGCAGCCGGCGAACAGCGACAGGGCCATTAATCCGGCCAGCAAAATCGATGCGAATTTTTTCATTTCAATTTCCTCCTAATTTTCGAGTACGCTGTTATCTTACTTTTGCTATGTTAAATTTACGTTAAGCTTAGATTATATTTTCAGGCTAATCTCCAAAGCCTGCTCCTTCTACACTTTGAAAAAGCAGTTACGCTCCGGCGGCCCGCTGGAATCTTTGAAAACCTTTTTCCGCGCCTTTCTTCATTTCTCTGCTTCTTCGTCCCTTTCGCGCCTCTTAAACCGGAATGGTATAGCTCTCCTCTAATTTTCTTCCTCAGCTTTCCGTCCGCGCCTCCTCTTACTGGAAATCCATAAACGGTTCGTTGCACGAATTCGCATTGCGTGATGCCGTTCCCGCCGTGACCGTTTCCCGAGCACTTTTATTCTCTCCCGCAAGATCAGGATGGTAATTTTACGATAGGGCAAAACGCAAAGAAACGCCTTCTAAACAAATTAGAAGGCGTTTCTTTCCCTGTTTGCTCTTAACGATGTATGAAAAAACACATTAATAATAAAAACGAATAAATTTAATATTATAGAAATCACAGGCCGTGATATTATCGGTCTGAATCTCATTGATCAAAATATAGTTGGCGCCCACCGCCAGAAGAACGCCGGTCCGGTCTACAAGGGTATTGGCTCCTACCAGGAATTCCACCGTGACGGTCCTTCCCAGCTGAGTTCGCAGAAATCCATTCAAATATTGCAGGCTTTCTCCTGAGATAGGCGGCGGCTGGTTGGTAGGCGTCAGCGGCGCCAGAGGATTTGTAGAGGGAGTCTGGCTTTGCATATGCGAGGTGCTTTCCCCTACGTTAGAGCCTGTCATGGGAACACTTTGTCCCGGTGTGGGCTGAATTTGCGGAAGCGGTGCCGGAATTTTCGGATTTTGAATATTATAGCCGGCGATTTCTTCTAACGTGGGAATTCGGTTGCCTGGGGTAGACGGGGAAGGATTCGTCGGAGTAAAGACCGCCCCTGGTGAGCAATCTCCGCCTGCACAGGACGGAATTCCATAAATGCTGGCTAAATCTAATTGTTCGTTATTCATTAGGTACCTCCTTTATGACTCGGCATATTTTTCTGTAGGCCGATAAAAACAATGCTGGTTGATTCGGTTATAGGCCACCCCCATTCCGTTCGGGGGAAAATAAGTAGGGCAGGTTTCACTGTAGGGGTTATAGAAAAACAAGCTGTCTCCCACCGCGCTGAAGGTGTTCCCGGCCAGAACCCAGTCCGCGATTTGGTAATGGATTTCCTCCGGGTCCATGTTCCACACGTTCTGAGAGTTGTATTCCCCTCCCACTGTACTTCGCATACATACGAACTGACCGGGCTGCTCGATTATTTTTCGAATGTCTCCTCCCTGGCTTACCCGAAAAAATTCTCCGTAGGGGACATCAGCCCGGTTTCTCACCACTGAGGCTACCGCCGCCATTCCATCGTCGCCTTCTCCGCCCGCCTCGCATTTTATCAATCTCGCCAAAAGTTCTCTGGTTGTATAAGGCAAATAATCACCGCCTTTGATTTGTTCTTATTTATACTATGTTTTCCCTTGACATTTTGCGCCTTTTTCTTTAGAATAAAAGAACTTGGTGATGATATGCAGACCTCTCAACGGCCTTGGAACAGGTTGTTCCAAGAATAGTTAGCTTACCATTTAAAAATCACTATTTGGAGATGTACCCAAGTGGCTGAAGGGTCCGCACTCGAAATCATGTTACTTTCTCCAAAAACTGAATATTTATTATACGGAAGCGTATCGAAGTGGTCATAACGAGCTGCACTCGAAATGGTCGAGCATACTGTTCGTTTTGTCCACCCGAAAACCCAGCAGTCATGCGGGTTTGTCTCAGTTCAAAAAAGTGAATATTTTGCTGTTCTGCCCTGTTGTTCTGTCCTCAGTATTTTTTCGGAATTTCAGGCTTAACATATGGAGAGTTGTCCGAGTGGTCGAAGGTGCAGCACTCGAAATCTTGCGGGAAGCTGTCCGTTTCGTCCACCAAAAACCTTGTAACCGTGCGGGTTTTCCACGGTTCGAAAATTAAATAAGTTTGCTGTTCTTTCCGTCAGTTCTTTCCAAAGCCCTTTTTCACCGGAAAAAGGCAGGAAAAAATGACGGCTGAACATATAGGGAGCGGTATCGAAGTGGTCATAACGGGCCTGACTCGAAATCAGGTAGTCCTCACGGGCTCGTGGGTTCGAATCCCACCCGCTCCGCCATCGAAAAATCCAGTAACCATGCGGGTTTCTGGATTTTTCTTTTTTTGTGCCCGCTTTAAAAATCACCCGATTTTGGGCTGTTCTTTCCATAATTTTGGAAAGAACAGCTTTTTGCTTTATTCCCCGTTTTTTTCTGCGTTTTGCTCCCATCTGCTGCCGAAATCGCCCGCTTCGGGAAGCGGCATACCGCACACCATCGCCTGCGCTGAGGAGAGTTTCGAACTGTAATCCAGATGGGCGTAAATGTTTGCCGTGGTGGAAAAATCTGAGTGCCCCAGCCAGTCCTGAATCTGCTTGAGGGGTACGCCGTTGGCAAGCAAGAGAGATGCGCAGCTATGCCTGAGATCGTGGAAGCGCATCTTCTTCATGCCGTGCCGCTGGATAAATGCAGGGAATTGGGAAGTCAGGTAATCTGGTCTCATCCGTTCTCCCAGCTCGTCTACGAATACAAAGCCATCGTATTCATAGTTGTAGCAGTTGCCGCAGACCTGCTTGTTCAGCTCCTGCGCCGCCTTGACCTCTGCAAAATATTCCTTGAATCTTCCCACCAGCGGCAGGGTGCGTATACTGGATTTGGTTTTTGCCGACTCCTGCTCGATGACCTGCGTTTTCCCGCCCACATTGACGGAGGTCACCGTCCGTTTGATGGTCAGCGTTCCCCGCTCAAAGTCGATAGCGTCCCACTTGAGCCCCAGCACCTCTCCACGGCGCAGACCGTAAAAGGCGGCAACCAGCACCGGCAGCTCAAGCTTTGTACCCTTGACCACTTCAAATAAGTGCTGAAGCTCCGCCGCATCCAGAAATACCGGCTGGAAATCATTCTTCTTTGGGCGGTCTACCTTCATCGCCACGTTCTGCGCCACCAGATCGGTTTTCATGGCGTATTTCAGCGCCTGATGGATCACCGCATGGTAGTGGATGACGGAATTGGGCTTGACGGTTTTTAGCTTTTCCGAATAAAACTGCTGGATGTGTCTTGCTTCCAAGTCCTTTAGGGTAATCGGTTTATTCCGGAAATACGGCTCGATGGTCTGCCTTACCATGCTCTCATAGGAACCGAAGGTGGTGGGTTTCACCCTGACCTTGACGATTTCCAGCCAGCCGAGCAGATAGTCGGCGAAGAGCATATTGGAGCAAAGCTCGCCGATCTCTGCTGGCGGCTCAAAGGCGTTGCGGATTTTCACAAGCTCCGCTTCGGCTTTTCGTTTGTTTCCCTTTTCGGGAAGTCCGGTGGATACATATTTGACGTGCCGCTTGTTTTTGCTGTCGTAATAGCTTAGCACGGCGTAGTAGTACCCCTTTTTAACCTGTAAATGTCCTGATACCAATTGATAAAACTCCTTTCTTTGCTTTTTCACAGGACAGTCCGGCACCGACAAGGCCATTATACCCTGCCGGCGCCGTTCTTTCCATTGTGCGAAAGTCGTGCTCCGCACACATTTTCGGTTCGAATCAGCGACTGTCCCTGTCCCGTTCCCGTCTGCGCTGCCATTGCTCCAGCAGCTTAATGACCGTATCGCAGACCTGCTTGTCCGTGTAACTCTTCGGGAAATATTTGCGAATGTCCTCCCGCTTGAATTTGTACTGTTCCTGCTGGTTGGGCTTCTGCTCGGCGAGGATGTCGTAGATTGTCTGTTCGTTCAGCACGCCATCCTGTGAGAGCTTTTTCAGTCGTATGCTCTGTGCGTGGGACGGAGTGCAGTCGTTGAGCTCCATTGCGTTCAACAATACCCGTTGTTCCGACTGCTCTAAGTACGAAATTTCTACCGCAGGGTTGAAAGCAATTTTGTTTTCGTCCACCATTTCTAATAGTTCGAGGATCAAGTAAGTCAAGCGGATATATCTGCGGACTTGATCTTTGCTTTCACCTGCATCATCGGCTACTTTTTCCACACTCAACAACTTCTCTGCAACTTGCACAGAAGCTTTACCCTGATGTTTAATTGCATCCAGCTTCATCTTGTAGGCAAACGCCTTTTCACTGGGTAAAATATGTTCCCGTTGCAGGTTGGCGTCTACCATTGCAATGACCGCTTCATCGTCCGTCATCTCCCTAACAATCACAGGCATTGTCTCAACGCCGAGCACCTGACACGCAGCCAGCCTTCTGTGCCCGGAGATTAGTTCGTAGCCGCCCTCCGGCAGTGGTCGGGCGAGCGCCGGTGTGAGTGTACCGAACTTTTGGATGCTCTCGATCAAGCGTTTCATTTCCTCATCATTTTGGATTTTGAATGGGTGATCCCTGAACGGATGAAGCTCGTTTAATGAAATTTCTTTCACCCGTTCCAGTTTGGCGTCGTCCCGCTCCTCCTGTGAGGAAAACAACTCGTCCAGCGAAGCGGTCGGCAAGGTAAAATCGGATTTTCGCTTTGTCATGCTGTTCACCTCCTTCATTGCCATTTCAGATTGCTCTGTCCCGGACGGAGAAACACCGCTTCGACGTCCGCCTGAAACCTGTGCCAGCGCAGTGCTTCGGTTTTCAGCATCGGTGCGTCGATAAAACCGAGTGTATTTGCTTTCACTGCAAGCTGGTTGATGTTGTTGCCGATGGCGGAAAGCTGTCGCATAGCTTCGTAAAATCTTGTGTCCGGTTTTTCCTTCGGCTCGTAGCCGTGAAGCAGGATTCGAATCACTGCTGTCTCTGTAATTCCGCAAAGCTTTGCCTTGCGTTTTAACTCTCTGGCGTCCTGTGGGGAAAGCCAGAACTGTTTTTTGATTCTTTGTTTCATATTTTTTCTTCCTTTCATTTAGGGGTATTAGGGTGCGCCCTAACGAGATTTACCGTTTTATGACCTTTGGGAGTACAAACGGTCTGCTCGCTAAGATAATGCATACTAAAACCTCCGCCTTGTTTTTCTACTTCAGATAATCCTCTATCGTGCTTAGCCGATAGAGGATTTCGCTTCTTTCGAGTGAATCAAAATCCTTTTTTAATTGTCGGATGAGTCGAAAAGTCTTGTAGATTTTCTCATCGGTTGCGGCTTTGATATCTTTTCCGAGCCCCAGCCTCCGCAGATATTCCGATAGAGAAAGTCCGCAATAATATGCGTTTTCGCTGAGTTTCTCCTTCTCGGCAGGTGTTACTCTTACGTTGATTCCAAGTGTTTTGCTTCTCATAAACATCAAATCCTTTCTTAAAATTGTGACGGTAATGACAGCCGTGACGTACTTTTCGCTATATACCGTTTGTCCCGTCATTTGCGTCACCGCCGTCATGCCGGATAAACTTGATCAGCCTGCTTTGCCCCGTCCGCTTGGTTCGGTACTCGATTCCGGCGGGCTCCAACACCTCATAGAAAAACTGCCCTAAGTACTTGGTGACCACATTGGGCGTGGTTTCGGTTTCCTCCATATCGGCGATCAATTCAGTGGCGGTTCCCACCCATTCGGTGCGGGTTTTCATAAATTCCACTACCCGAAAAAGGAACTGCGGAATCTCCGCCTTACGAATTTCCTCTGTGTTTTTGTGCTCCACAAGCTCCCATTTCAGATCTTGAAACCGCAGGGTCAGCTCCTGATATTCCACATCCCGCCCGCAGGCAAGAAGGGTGGCGTCCCTGCTGCTTCGCTTGCGCTTGAGCACATAATTGGTGTCCGCCGCTCCGGTGATGCCGGTAGAGCCGGACACCTCGTTGAACGGATCATCCCCATCCTTCAGCTTTCGCAGATGGTGGACGAGGATAATGGAAATATCACGCTCGTCTGCAATCTTCTTGATGGCGGAAATGTCGTCGTAATCGTTGCCGTACATTCCCGTTTTCCCGGCGCTTCCTCTGGAATCCCGCACCTTTTGGAGCGTGTCAATAATCACCAGCTTTGTTTTCGGGAAGTCCTCCAAGAAGTTGATGATTTCTTCTTCCAGCCCGTTTCCGATCAAGCCGCAGGTCACCGATAAATGAAAACTCTTGGGCGGATCATTGGTCAAATCGAAAAGTCGGTCTTTAATTCGTCTTTGTGTATCCTCAAGCAGAGATACAGCACATCGCAGTGCATAGTCGGCATTCCCCAAACAGAGAACCCCTGCGATACCTGCAAGCCAAGCCACAGCATCAGCCAGCTTTTGCCGATTTTGGCGGCTCCGCTCAAGACATTCACCCCTTGTGGGATCAGCCCATCGACAATGAACATGGTCTTACTCATCGGTGTGGCCAGCAGGGTTTCTGCGTCCACGGTCACTAATTTTCTTTTCATAACTACATCCTTTCGTTTTTGTTATTCGGACAGTTAGAACGCCGAAATCGAGGGGGTTGGTATAATTCCTTTATGTACCCCGATCCGGTGTCAAAAAGCCCTTGTAAATCGGGCACTTGGAGGTTCCTAATTGTCCGCTTTGCGCTTTCTTGCGCTCTCGTTTTTCTGCCTGCGGTGCACCTTTTTGCTGCACGACGGGCAGTATTTTTGCCGGTTGGAATTCGGCACAAAAGCCGCCCCGCATTCGGCACAGTGATAAGTATGCTGCTTGAAAATGTCCGCATACAACTCCTTGTCGGCGGGTAAAACCGCATTGCGGAAATACCGGCACAGCAGCGAATAGGAAATGGTCTGCGGGCAGACGCAGGGCTCGCCGTCATCCAGCAATAGGCAGTTGCCATCGTCATAATTGGCGCACAGCCTTTTGATCAGGCGGTTGCACCTTGAACGCTGGGACGGGGTAAGCCGCAGGATTTCAGGCACTTGATTTCACCTCCTTTTTCTCTTCGGTCACGAAGTTTATGACGCTGACTTTCGGGATTTTGAAACTATTGCCGATTTTGATTGCCTGCAATTCACCATCGTTGATGAGATCATAGGCAAGCTGACGGCTGATGCCCAGCATTTCCCGAAGCTGCCGGACAGTCACGATGTCCGGATAATCCGGAAACATCATCTGATAAAGCTCTTTGAGCTCTGATTTTTTCATAGCGCTTCAATCCTCCTTTTTTACGGCTATGTAAGGCAGATACCGGCGTGAGGATCATAGTGCCTTCCGATATCTGTTGCGTTTTATTTGAATGCCGTTTTTCTATCCCTGCCCCCGCCAAGCGGCGTCACTGTGCTCGCTTCCTTTCGGAAGATCGTGGCACAGTCATATCCCATTCGGATCATTATTCAATTTTCAAGGTACAGTAAGAAGGTCTTTCACTTATTCCCACTGAGAAGCGGCAAGTGGCAAGTCTAAATCAGAAAATATTTGAGAATTTGAAAAGTCCTTTCACCTGTTCCCACTGGGAAGAGCAAAATTATCGGGTGTTTTCGAAAAAATTTTTTGTTTTGCAAAAGACCCCTTCACTCATTTGGACAAAGGGGGCCGAAATGCACACCCATTTCCGAGCTTTTTCTCGAAAATTTTTTGAGAAAAAATTTTACCCTTCACTTATTTGGAATTACAAAGCCAAATGACACCCTATTTCACAGAAAAAATGAGAAAATATTTTTTCGGTTGCAGGTGCTTTATTTTGCTTGCCAAAAAAAGTCCCTTCACTTATTCCCACTGAGAACGGCCAAATGCACCCCCTAATCTCAAAAAAATTTATCCCTTCACTTATTTGGAATTGAGAAGTCGAAACGCACCCTGTTTTCACAAAAAATTTGAAAAATATTTTTTGTTCGGTTGTGAGACAGCTTATTTTTGCTTGTCTAAAAAGTCCTTTCACTTATTTGGAATTGAAGTGTCAAAACGCAACCTGTTTCAGAGAAAAATTTTTGAAAAAGAACAAAAAATTTGCCCGCCGGAAGTGGCGAGCAAGGAATTTTAGCTTTTCTACTCTTTGAATATCAGAGAAAAAACTTTTAATTCTACATAAATCCGCAAAAATCATTGATATACGTGTGGTTTTGTGATATACTTTAACATGTATTTTTATACATACCCGAAAGTGAGGACAACAAAAATGGATTTGAATGTCGAACGCTGGTACTCCATGAAAGAAATCTGCGAATATCTCGGCGTCAGCCGTGATACCGTTCTTGCTTGGATCGAAAAAAGAGAAATGCCCGCCACAAAAATCGGCAGGCTGTGGAAATTCAAAATCAGCGAAGTGGACGCTTGGATGAAATCCGGCGTTGCGGCGGAGAAATAACGGGTTATCGCACGATGGATGAAAAGAGACTAAAAGCCTTTGAAGATATACTTACCGCCATCTTGAAGCAGTATGATGATGTGACAGAAAAGACGGCAAAGCTCAAAGCCGAAGGCAAGGAGAAAGCCGTCACCTACCGCCAGCTTTTCGCCAATAAGTTACAGCTTCAGGCAACGTTGTCCTATTACGGGACTTGCGGGCTTTTAGATGATGAGAAATAAGGAGAGCCGCTATGGCATCGAGCAATAGACAGCCCAAGTGGGATATCTACGAAGCCGTCATTCTTCTTGATGGGTATCTTGAGACGCTACGGGCAAATCGGCCAAAAACGCAAATTGTGAAACATATTTCTGCAGATTTACGTCGAATGGCAGTGAATCGTGGTATTGAAATAGATAATATCTACCGAAACGAAAATGGTATTTCATACCAGATTCAGAGCATGGATTCCGCATATAAAGGCAAGAAGGTTTATGTCCCGGCAACGAGATTATTTAAAGGAACGGTAGAGCTGTACCGCACAGACACGAAGAGATACTTTAAAATACTTGAGGAGGCAAAAAGCATGGTCGCAGCCAAACAGAATAACAAAGATGCTTTCTTGGCGTGGGCTGCATCTACTCTTTCTGCTCATAGATACAAATGGATAGAGAAAAACATCCTGAAAATGGAGCAACTAGCTGTTGCCTCGGAGTTGATATCTGGCTCAATATTTGATGTTACGGATTTAGCAACACTGCAAACCATTTATAAAACAGCCGAAAAGAATATAATTTTCAGAATAAAAAACAGAAAATTTTTTAAGAGCATAAATGACGATTTTAAAATTTACATACAGTATTGCTCTCAACTGTCGAAAAAAGTGAATCAAGTAACTAATACAGAGGCGTCTGATATTTTCGCCAACACAAAGTTACAAAGCACTATCGGCTCCTCAATGGAACAGGTTACCGGGACGACAGCATATAAAGATTTCGTTTCTGCAAATGCCTCTAAATCGGATTTTTGCGAAGCCGAATTTTTTGACTATTTACAGAACACTGCCAAACTTTCCACTAACACTTGCGCTTCTTATGTTTCCTCCATTAGAAGTGCGGAGCGCTATGCCGTTGATCATGGTCATGTATCCTGTTCACTTTTCAGTAAGGATAAAGAAACAATTATTGCAACAGCAACGGAATTGTACAGCGAACCGGACTTCATTAAGTACAATGAACATCAACACAATCGTTTCAGCGCTGCTATTAACAAACTGCTGGAATCTATAGGCGCAAAAATTCCAGAGAAGGCAATTGCACCTCATGGAGACAATTGCAACCGTCAAAGCATTGCTTCGGCCGAGGTAAATAGTAAAATAATTGCAGTACTGAAGAAACATTATGAGTACGGCTTTAAGTATGATTCTATCAGAGAACTAATGCGTTTCCGTCAGTTTGCGGATGACATGGGAGTTGCACTTCCAGAAAAAGACGAAGAATTGAAAACATCCATCCGCTCCTCTGGTATAGTTATTGCCGGAAAAGTTTACTGCAATAGTGATGATATGTCGAAGGAACTTCAGTGCATCGTTGATAATGTCTTTTTCTCCGGGGCAGGCGTTATTTACTATGAAAGCCTATTTGAAAATGAGCAAGAGTGGATGGAGTCTCATGTGATTACCTCTCCTGATATGCTCAAGGAGTATCTTCAGACGAGTATCACAGGATATTCTTACTCTAAAAAGTTCATGGCAAAAGGAGATAGACATTCTGAAAAGGCAGTTGTCACCGATGAGATAAAGCGCATCTGGGGATCGCACCCTGTGGAAAGTGTTCGTAATATAAGCGAACGTCTCCCGTATATCCCTTCAGGGAATATTTGGCGTGTGATATCTGGGAACGCCTCTTTTGTTTGGACCTCTGAGGGGGAATACCTATTTATTGATCGTTTCCGTATCACAGAAGACGAGGAAGAAGATATTCTTGACTTCGTGGAAGAATCCTGTAAGAAAAATGGGTTTGTTCCTCTTAATGATGTCCCTCTAGGGAGTATTGAAGAAGAAAACTATGAACTTACACGTACTGCAATTTATAATGCAATCTATAAAAAAGTACTGTCTGGCAAATATCATCTAAATGAAAAAATTCTCACCAAGGAAAAATCCAATCTAGACACCGTGATGCTGCTAAAACAGTACATAAAGGATAAAGATAATTGTACCTTTGATGAGGTCGCAAATAAAGTGGTAGAACTGACCGGAGAGAAAAATCGTCAGTATGTATTTCAGGCACTTTATGACGATATGGTGCGAGTCGACAAAGACCATTTTGTAGCCAATCGATTTGTGAACTTCTCTATAGACGAGATTGACACCGTGCTGGCAGGATTTATTACTGACAACTTCCGGGCAATTCGGGATGTGACCACCTTCGCCATGTTCCCACTTTGTGGGCAGAACTGGAACCACTATCTCTTGGAAAGCTTCTGCTACAAGTATAGTAGAAAATACGCACTTCATGTAATCCATTTCAATGATAAAAATGCTGGAATTATCGCAGAGAAGGATTTTAATAAAAAATATAACGAAATGCTTGCTATTGCCCTTGCGAGAACTGACGTAGAGCTGTCACCACAGGTTGTCGGGCAGTATTTGTTTAATACGGGATATCTGGCCAAGAGAAAATACGTCAATCTGAGTGAAATCTCTCAGCGAGCTATAGAACTACGGAAAGAGAGGTGAATGTATGTATTCCTATACTTTTGATTCGGAAACAGGAGGAATCATACTTAATTCTACTCCCACGAATTTTTCCAAGGAACCAAGACCTGTTTATGCAGCAGAACTGGACATTCTTGGTTTTGATAAATACTGGGATTACAACAAACAGAACGATGTGCCGTATTTGTGGGCGGAGTCCAATATTTACTGGTATAGAGGTGTACAGATAGCCAAAACAAAGGGCGGTGACCTTTATACTGCGCCGGAACTTCAGCCGGTCAGGGATGAAAATGGCTCAGTACCTTTTGATAAGGCTGAAGGCAATACGTTAGAACCGATAAACATAGAAGCTATGTGTGCTGCCAACGAAGATTTACTTACTGTTATAGAGGATTCCACTGTTAAAAAGATTGTCAAGGAGTACGAAAAATTCAAAAACAAACTGGACATTTTCCATGTTGCCTTTTCCGGAGGCAAAGATAGTGCAGTTCTGTTGGATCTTGTGAAGAAGGCACTACCAAAGGGCAGCTTTGTTGTGATATTTGGAGACACCGGCATGGAATTTCCAGACACCTATGAAGCTGTTGAGAAAACGAAAAAACAATGCGAGTTGGATGGCACTCCGTTCTATATTGCCCGTTCGCATTTTGATCCCAAGGATTCATGGAAGCTGTTTGGACCACCTGCCAGAGTGCTTCGCTGGTGCTGTAGTGTGCATAAAAGTACGCCACAAACTCTGAAAATGCGAGAAATAACCGGGAAAGATAATTATATTGGCATGGACTTCGTCGGTGTCCGAGCGCATGAAAGCTTAGCCAGAAGCAAATATGACTATGAAAATTTCGGGAAGAAACAAAAAGGCCAGTACAGCTTTAATCCCATTTTGGAATGGACATCCGCAGAGATATGGTTATACATCTTTTGGAATCATCTAAACATAAATAATGCTTATAAAAAGGGGAATTCACGGGCTGGGTGTTTATTATGTCCTATGGGAAGAGGGGCTAGCGACTTTTTCAGAAGAAATGCCTACACGCAGGAAATCGATAAATATATAGAATATATCAAAAGGTCATATTTATCGTCAGATTCAGATAAGGTTAATTCTTACATCACAAACGGCGGTTGGTGCGCAAGAAATAATGGCCGAGATTTAAAGGACAATAAATTCCGATGTGTGGAAAATGTAACAAATGGATTTATTACTATAAATGTTACTAGACCTAATACAGACTGGAAAGAATGGATAAAGACATTAGGGATGCTTACAGAAACTGATAGCGGTTATACGATACGCTATGAGGGTGAAGAAATTGCATTTCAAGTTGTGAACGAAGAAAACGGATATATCGTTTTCCTACCTGAGAGGCTATCTGTAGAAAAGCCAAAGTTTTCAAGGTTATTCAGACAAGTTTTTCGCAAATCAGCATACTGTTCAGCATGTAAGGTTTGTGAAACGAATTGCAGAAATGGTTGTATCAAGTTTGTCGATGGTAAACTCAGCATAACTAACTGCGTGCATTGCTACCAATGCCATATGATTGAAAGCGGGTGTTTATTATTCCATTCGCTTCGTCATCCACAAGGAGGAGGAAAAAGCATGAAAAGCTTAAACTCATTTGCTGACCATGCGCCAAAGCGAGATTGGTTAGTTTCATTTTTTGAATTAAAGCAAGACTTTTTTACAGAGCATACACTTGGCCCTATGATGTATGACATGTTCAGAAGATTTCTCAAGGATGCCGGGCTTAATGAGAAAAACCATTTTACTGACTTTGCAGAATTGATTAGTAATATTGGATGGGAAACCGATACTGCTCTTGGGCTTATATTGATTAACCTTGCGATGGAAAATCCTCAAATTGCATGGTACATCAAAAATATGGACATTGGCTATTTTTATGAGCGTCAACAAATTGAGGAGATGCTTATTTCACTTGAGGTTAAGCCAAAAGATGCCAAATCTATAACAAAAGCGTATAAACGTATTGTTGATACGCCTTTCGGGACAGTTCTAAACTTTGGTTATGTGACTGACGAAAATGATATGGTACGTACTAAGTGTTCCATTAGCGATAATCGTGTTGTATTATACGCACTTTATAAATTCGCTGAGAAGTGTAACCTTGACAAAGAATTCCGTGTTTCCTACCTGTACGATGAAGATGTGGAGCGAGACGGTATCAGTCCTGTGCGCATTTTGGGGTTGTACGATGAAGAAGAATTGAAGTCCATTTTGTTGGGCCTTTCCTCTGCATACCCAGAGTTTATCAACGCCACATTTACCAATGATCTGCAGACTATTACACTGCGAGATAAGACCAGTAAAGATGTATTGAATCTGTTTAAGGAGGAAATATAAAATGCCTATACAGAGTTTGAAATACTGTGAATACTTTGATGTCGATGAGAAGTACTTCCCTTGCATTGACGAGTCTGCTATCAACAGCGGTGCAGCATGGGATACTACTTACCCACATCAGACCTTCATTGATCTGCTCACTCTGACAGAAAAAATGTTGAGCGGCAACACAAATCGTTCCATTTGGATTCACGGCGCTTACGGTACCGGTAAATCCCAGTGTGCTTATACACTTAAGAAGCTGCTCGAAGTTCCGGAAAGCGAAGTCAGGGCATATTGGGACAAGTTCGAGCCGCTGAAAAAGAATCCTGTTTTGCTAGAAAAATTTATTGGTCACAAAGCGCAAGGCATTGTGACTGCTTATCGCTATGCCTCTGGAAGCATTACTACCCCGCAACAGCTTTTCTTTGCAGTGCAGGAAAGCATCAAGAAAGCCTTGGATTCAAATGAGGTTCCCTATAAGGGAGAAAATTCTCTAAAGGAAAGTGTTATTGCATGGTTAGAAGATCCGATTCATAACCAATTCATGGATGCCCTGCTTCAGAAGCCCAAATGGATGTCTACCTTTTCTCAATCTTCTGCAGATGAGATTATCAATACACTGAAAAAAAGCAGTGATGTTTCTTCTCTGATGGATGATATTTTTGGCCTTGCCGCAGAAGAAGGTATTACAGCTCTTGACCTTTCCGCTGATTCTCTGCGTGACTGGATTGTGGATATTGTCGATAAAAATAATATTAAGCTCGTTCTTATCTGGGACGAGTTTAGTGACTATTTCCGCCAGAATAGCACATCTTTAGGTGAATTCCAGAAAATTGTTTCCATCTGTCAGGAGAAGCCTTTTTACTTCATTATCGTTACACATCCATTGTCTTCTCTTGCTAAGAACTATGATAGTGGAGATAAAACCAATCCGTGGTCTGTTGTGCAGCAGCGTTTTGATAAAGTGGAAATAACCTTGCCAGATAACATTGCTTTTGATCTTATTAGCCACGCATTTAGTATAAAGCCAGCTGCAAAAGCACAGTGGGCACAGATGGTTGAAGATTTGAACTCTGATGTGACGAATGCCCGTACTGCTGTTATTAAAGCAACAAATATTAGTAACCAAAATGTAATGCGGGATATTTTACCCATACATCCAATTGCAGCGCTCGTTTTGAAAAACATTGCTTCGGCTTTTCAATCCAATCAGCGTAGTATGTTTGATTTTATTAAAACTCCAAAGGACATGGATGTAAAGGCATTCCAGTGGTTTATTCAGAACACCAGCCCACTTTCCGATAGGCCTTTCCTTACGGTGGACATGCTTTGGGATTTCTTCTATGAAAAAGGCAAGGATTACCTGTCATCTGATATTAAACTTATTTTGGATACATTTCCACAACAAAAACAATTGACCGATAAAGAGAAAATCGTTTTGAAAACCATTCTGATTATGCAGTCTGTTGATCAACGATTAGGTAGTGCTTTGCCGATTTTGAAGCCTACAGATCAAAATCTCAGCTATGCATTTGAGGGTGATAATAATACTGGTTTAGAATCATCCTGCAAAAGTATTGCTAAAGCTCTTGTAAAGAAGGGCGTCTTAATTGAGAATCCGATTGCAGATGGCAAAAAGGTATACTCCGCTGCTGTTTTAGCAGGTGATAGTGCCAAAATTGAGGCGTTTAAGAAGGATATCAGAGAAAAGCAAGGCACAACTGCCAAGTTGGTTTCGGAAGGAGCCGCTGTTGCAACGGCACTCAGCTTGCCTCCTGCGCTGAAGCTTCGCTATGCGTTGGATTTGGAAAGTGGTAAACTGCCAGTTGCAACTGTGTCTGACTTCAAAAAAGTTATGGATACTTTGAAGAACAAAGATTTAGACTGGCATTTTTATGCCGTACTGACTTTGGCAAAAACCGAAGAAGAAGCTCTAATCTTTCGCACACAAATAAAAGAAATTGTTGCTGATCCTGTATATAAAAATATTACTATTATTGATGCTCTGTCTACCCCTCTGGGACTGGAAGCCTTTGAGCAATATGTGGACTACTCTGCTATGTCGATGTATTACAATGGTAACAACGGACAACAGTCAAAGGAAAATGCAAAAAAAGCAAAGGATGTGTTGGAGCGTGATTGGAAGGACCGCATTCACGACGGACAATTCATCATTTTTACCTATGCAAATCCAGATGGGGAAAAAGCAACTGGAGCCGGTGCCGTTCAGACGATTCTACAGACGATTGTATTGAACCGCTTTAAGCATGTACAGGACTTTACAAAAGGCCTTTCCGAAACCCAGTTAAAACTCACTACTCCGAAGCCTGTTGCAAAATACGGTATGGAAGTAATGGAAGTCAAGGGCCTGATTTCCGGATGTGAAAAATCTGTTCTTGGAAAATTCTGGGGCAAGGAGGCATACTGGAAGGACGACTCGCTTGCAGGTGAGCATATTGTCATCATAAAGAAATCTGTTGACAAGATGATTGAAAATGCTTTCAAGAGTAGCGGAAAAATTTCAATTGGTGAAATTTATGACTACTTGGAAACCACCTTCGGTTTTTCTGTTTGCAATCTTTCTGCCTTTATTACTGGTTTCCTTTTGAAAGAATATAGCGCAGAACCATTCCGTGCCATGGACGCTGAAGGACACAGAGATACTATGACACCAGACAAGTTCGCTGAAATGATTGGAAACTATATTGGAAAAAATCCGAAAGCGACCTACATTGTCAGTCTAACTGAAGAGGAAAAAGCATTCTATGAGCTTACGGAAAGCGCATGGAATATTACTCCCAACACCTGTTCTTCGCCTCAACAAGCGGGAACACTTGTCCTTTCAAAAATGAGAGACCTATCCTATCCGGTTTGGTGTTTAGAAGATATGGATACTACCGGAGTATTTGATATTGTCAAGCTTTACATCAAACTTGTACAAAGTAAAGGGGATGAAGCGCACGATGTAGCTAATGCAATTGGCAAGATTGCAATTCAGCAACCATCATCCGCACAGAATTTGAAAGCACTGCTCACGCCTGATAATTGCAAGACCGGTATGCATATATTTTTGGAGCGATTTGAAGGCGGCAAGCTGTTGAATGTTTCCAAAGAAATTGGCGCAGATGATTCCGTTATGATGGATATTAAGAAGCTGTTCAGCGTTCAGTATTCAGCTCTTTGGGTTGGATCAACCGGAGAAGATGAAATCCGGAGGCTTACAACGGAATACGAAGTTGTAAAGTCTACTAACATTCTCCTGAATGTTACTGCTCATACGAAAGAAGAGGCTTTTAAAGCATGGCGTGAGACATTGAAATTTATCGGATTTTCCTGTGAGTCTATCAAAGCTAAAAAGCCTGCGCTGGATAAGTTCTTCTACAATTTGCTTCGCATTGCAAACTACGAAGATATGCTGCCAGAGAATATGAAGTCATTCCTTGATGAGATGACAAATCATGTCTCGGATATTCGGGAAATACTTAATAATCCTCTGGCAGTCTTTATGGATATTTATTCTCCGTATCTCGAAGGGTTTACTGAGGCAGAATGTGAAGAAATTAAAAATTCTATTACATCTGAAATGTTTACCGTTTCCTCTACGTCAAGTAATGCTACTGTAAAAGTAGCCGCAGAGGCTTATAGAAAAAATCAAGTGAAGTCACAGCTTTATAAGCTGTGGAACGATAAGACCGCAGGAAGCAAGAATCCGCGTGTATGGTCTGAAAAATTCCGTACGCCAATTTTGTGCTGTATGACAGACGCACAGTATACCGATGCAAAGAAAGCGTTTGCGACACTTAATGGTAATACGCAAAGCGAATCGGACATTAAAGAGGCTTTGGCATTCCTTCAAAATGCTGAATTCTTTGATGATATTGCTTCCGCTGATTATCGTGACAGATGCTTCGAAAAACATATTATTGGTGACTATATAAGCCTGATTTCAGATGTTGATGAGGTAAGAGATGCGCTAGAAAGTACGGGAATTAGTGCCTATGAATGGAATGATAATCCTTCTATTAGAGGTAAAATTTCTAGTATGGCAGCCGCCGAATATAACGCAGGAGGAAGCGATAAGGTTGTCAATATCATCGAATGCATGGATGATGCTGAACTGAAAAAGTGGCTGACCGATATCGTTAGGAAGGATATGGGCCTTGGCGTAAAGATCATCATTAACAAGGAGGCGTAAGCTATGCTTTGCAAGGAAGTCCAAAACTATATAGCGACTGCAAAAGGGCTACCGTTTTTTTATGTCGTTGGTGATGAAGATTATGCTACTGTATTGGACGAATTGAGACAAGCAAATGTTTCTATTGTGAGGATGAGCGACTTTTGCTTCAAGGACGATAAATTCCCCAGTGTAGATGAGTTGGTGGATTATTTTCGGACCTCCGATGTGGACTATAGAAACAACAAGTTTGTCGTAGTTGGTCTTGGTGAGTATCTTGCACTCAGAGGAACCGCTATTGTGGACAAGGAACTCCGTAGATTAAAGAACACTACCCTTGGAAATGCGAGAGCTATTCTCCTATTAAGAGGAGTTTCTACTCAAGCATCACAGATTATCAGAGATGATAACAAGATGATGGAGCAGCAAAGAGCGTATATTTCAGCCAGTCCTCTCACCAACATATCAATTATAAATGTGCCGAATGATATGGGGGTGGTTACAAAGAGCGGAGTGAAATATCTGCTACATAATCTAGAAGACGGTGTTTTCGGAAATGTATATGCAAGCACCTCACTGATCCTTGATAATACGCTATTTCCGTCGTCTACCCTGTCTGGACCATACTCTGTCGTGAAGCTTCTTATTAAGGGATTTTCGCTTGACAGTAAAATAGGTACAAAAGAACAGTGGCAGAGACTTCTAAATGACCTAAACAAATGTGATAAAGATATCAATATGGTATTTGACAAATACCATATTGACGAAAGAATTATTGATAATTTATGTTTAGCAGTTTCGGGCCTTGAATATCGAAACTGGCTTGTTTTCCTGTATTTTAAGTTTAATGTGAATCAGATACAAAACTCCTATCTAAAACTTGTAGTTGATGAAACTCTGAATTTTGAGGATTTTAAAACCAATCTAATGGTAAAGATTACAGAGATTTCCCATAAAGACCGGTGTTTTAGACGGTTATATGACGAGAGAAAAAAACTGGTGAAGGATTTTCCAGAAGAGGATATTGCCATATTCGTGAAGGCAAATGAAATTGATCCAATAGAGAGTATTTATCGTTTAACTGATAACACACTACTTGAAAAGAAGGCTGTTATTAAGTGGATAACACGGAACGGCTTTAGTGAAGCTATATCCGAGATATATCCCGCTCTTGATGCATATTTGAAGAGATACATATTTGATTGTCCTGTACTTGCAAGAGAGTTGACAGAATATTTTGATTTTTACAAACGGCAAAAGGTTGAAAACCGTATCTCAGATGATTTTATCAAACTTGTTGAGAAGTATGCATCTAGCATTTCATATGCACAATTACCCACACGAGATAATGCAATCAAAGCTATCGCAGATAAGAATAAAGCATACCTTTATTGGATTGATGCATTAGGCGTGGAGTACTTGTCTTATATTACTGCTCTTGCAAAGGAAAAGGGTCTGTCGATTCATACTGATATTGTTCGTTCCGATTTGCCAACGATCACATCTGTAAATAAGCAGTTCTATGAACAATGGGCAGGCGGCAAGAAGTACAAAGAGGAGCAGCTTGACAATATTAAACATAAGGATAAGGGTGGCTATTTCTTTACAGATGACGAGGATCCGATTCATATTCCGGAAGAGCTTGAAGTGATCGAGAAAGCTTTAAATACTGCTGCGATGGAGCTCGGCATGCATAACTGCAGATCGTTTGTTATAGCAAGTGATCATGGTGCTTCCAGATTGGCTGTTATAAAAAAGCAGGAAGTGCCATATGAAACCGACACTAAAGGCGAGCATTCTGGACGTTGTTGCAAAGCTTTCGATGGATGCAATGTTCCTTACAAGGTGGAGGATAACGGCTATATCATCCTTTCCGATTATGGAAGATTTCGTGGTAGCCGTTCTGCCAATGTGGAAGTTCACGGAGGTGCAAGTCTTGAGGAAATTGTTGTACCTGTAATTACGCTGACACTTAAGAAGCAGACGGGTGTTCAGATCGTCGTCATTCATCCTAACGATATTACTGCAGATCGGCATGATGGTGTGACACTGAACTTATATATTTCAGATGTGAAGACATCGGAGAACATTCGCCTTGTAATTGAGGATAAAATCTATCAAGGTATATCAGAAGATGAATCGCACTATACCTTTGAGCTTAAAGATATTAAGCGTGCAAAAACAAAACCGTACACGGCTGATGTTTTTGACGGAGCTGATTTGATAGGCAGTGTTTCCTTCAGGGTGAAGGGTAAGACTGCTACAATCAAAGCTGATTTCGATTTTGGTGATGAATTCTAAGGAGGAGAACTATGGAGCTTTACGAAAAGCTAAGAGATAATTTTGATGAGATGGTTGTCTATAAAGATTTGAAGAAAACCAATTTCTTCTCTACACTAAGTCTCCCCGCTTTTATGCGCGACTGGTTACTGAAAAAATTTGAGGATGACGAGGGTGAATTCGATAAAGACGAGCTTGCCAGATTCGTTAAAAAATTCATTCCGAGGAAAGACGATTGGAATGCAATAAAGAATGACATTATTATTGAAGGCAGGGCAGTGAAATTCCTTGCCAAAATATCTGTAAATATTGACATTAAAACCGGTGAAGTTTCATTTTCTCTGCCAGACTTCGGTTTGGGATTTAAAGAGACTATCATTGAAAGTGATGTATGGGATTCATGCAAGGATGATCTTGTTAAAGGAAGAGATATATGGGGAATGGTAGAACTTGGATATCGCTCCCCAGATGATTTTGATTTTACCTTTGAGTACGAAAGAAAAACTTCCAAAGCCAAGAATTCAAAGGATGGGAAAATTAAACTTGTTTCTTTTAAAAATTTCTGTCCTTATGAAATCAACCTTGAGGACTATAAAGAGGCCCGCAAGGAATTCAATATAAATGAGTGGATTGACGTTTTACTGGGAGCTGTTGATTATAATGCCGCCGGTTACGAAACCGAAGAAGGAAAACTCACTATGCTTACCAGATTACTTCCTTTTGTGGAAAAACGGCTGAATCTAATTGAGCTTGCCCCTAAAGGTACTGGAAAATCTTATCTTTTTGGAAATGTAAGCCGATATGGATGGCTTTCTAGTGGCGGCGTTATGAGCCGTGCTAAGATGTTTTATGACCAGACAAAGCGCAGAGAGGGGTTGATTGCCGGGAGTGATTTCGTAACGCTAGATGAAGTGCAAACAATTTCCTTTACCGATACGGATGAAATGCGGGCTGCCTTGAAAGGCTATTTGGAACAGGGTACATTTACCGTGGGCGACTATAAGGGAACTGCAGATGCCGGCATGATACTTTGTGGAAACATCCGTAAAGAAATCATGGATGCAGACGGTTATGAAAATATGTTTGTTGAACTACCAGTTGTTTTCCATGAGTCGGCATTGATTGAAAGATTTCACGGATTCATTAAGGGGTGGAATATTCCCCGCATGAATGATGATTTGAAGGTAAATGGCTGGGCGTTGAATTCGGAATACTTTTGTTCAATCATGCATGAACTTCGTAATGATATGACCTATAGGAGCATAGTGGACGAATACATTATCGTCCCTGAAGGAGCTGATACACGTGATACTGAAGCTGTGAAACGGATTGCAACGGCGTACTTGAAACTGCTCTTTCCTAATGTCCAGAATATGGAAGATATAACGCCAAGAGAATTTAAGCGATACTGTTTTGATCGTGCTCGAAAGATGAGAGATACAATTAAATATCAGCTTGGCTTACTTGATGTGGAGTATGCCGGAAAGGATTTGCCACTATTTAAAGTTTACGGCATAGATGTATAACGGTATGGAAACAAAAAAATGTTATGTATGCGGAAAAACTCCGTTAACAAAGGACGAGATAGGTCTTACTAAAAAAATAATTGATAAAAAAGCTACGACTTTTTACTGCCTGCCCTGTCTGGCAGACTATCTTGAAGTTACTGAAGAGGAGCTGCTCGCTAAACTTGAGGAATTTAAAAACGATGGCTGCACGCTGTTTAAGTGAGGTGTAAGCTAATGAAGCAACATATCTACGCTGATAATGCAGCAACAACAAAGCTAGATAAGACTACGCTTGAGGCTATGTTGCCTTGGCTTCTTGAAGAATACGGGAATGCATCACAACTATATGCATTTGCTCGAAAACCAAAAAAAGCTCTTGCAGACGCAAGAGCTACCATTGCGGAATGCATAGGTGCCTTACCAGAAGAGATTTATTTCACCTCCGGTGGTACTGAAAGCGACAACTGGGTAATCAAAAGCTCAGCCTTTTCTGATTCAAAGAAACAAGTAATGATAACCTCTGCATTTGAACATCACGCAATTCTTCATTCCTGTTCAACAATAGAACACTTTGGATATCCAGTCGTTTATATGTCTCCTTCAAACGAAGGTTACATAACTCCGGAAAATCTGGAAAAACATATTACTGAAAATACTCGGCTCGTTTCCATCATATTTGCAAATAATGAGCTTGGCAGTATTCAGCCAATCCAAGAACTGTGCAAAGTAGCTCATGCTCATGGTGCCTTGTTTCACACAGATGCTGTTCAAGCTGTTGGACATATTAAAATCAATGTTCATGAGCTTGGAGTGGACTTTCTTTCTGCTTCTGCGCACAAGTTTAATGGACCAAAGGGCATAGGTTTTCTTTTTATCCGTAAAGGAGCAGAACTAAGGCCTTATGTAGACGGTGGTTCACAAGAAAATTTACATCGAGCGGGGACAGAAAACATAGCTTCTATCGTTGGAATGGCTGCGGCTTTAAAAACAAACTCAGATTCGCTGGATAAGAATCAGCTGCATATTCTAAAGCTAGAGAAACAGCTTCTTGCAAGGCTTGATGAATCTGGTGTTGTCTACAGGTGTAACTGCGTAGAAAGTAAGTTGCCCGGTTTACTAAGCCTATCATTTCCGGACAAAGATGGAGAAGCAATTCTTCATCGCATGGATTTGATGGGTATAAGTATTTCTACGGGTTCTGCATGTGATAGCGTGAATGCAGAAATTTCGCATGTTTTAAAGGCAATACACCTTGCTGAGAACTATGCTAAGGGTACAATTCGCATTTCACTTGGAAAGAATAATACTCAGGAAGACGTAGAAAATATTGTTGCATCATTGGTAAAGATAGTATCATGACATAAATATAACACAACAAGCATAAAAGCCCCTTTTGACACTGTTCACACATGGCATCAAAGGGGACTTTTTTCGAATGTGAAATTTATATTTTTAGATAGTTTGATACAGAAATGTTTTTTATCACTTTCTGCTCATAATATCCTCATACCTCACCAGCGCCACATTTCCCATCTCCTTTGCCCGGTCGGTGCAGCCTTTGGTAAAGCCGGTTTTGGCAAAGAGGTAGTAGTAAACATTCTTGTAGGGGAACAGCTCGCTGCGCTTTACGAGGGTTTCCAAAACGCCGAGATCGACTTTCTCATTCGTCCATTTACACTCCCCGAAAAGGGCGGTGTTTTTATCCTGCTCGGCGAGGATATCAATTTCAGTCTGCCGTTTTTCTTTGGGATCGTTGCCCCACCATCGGCCGAGAGAGGAAAACTCCACCGGGCATTCACCGGAAAGCAGCTGTTTCCAGAGATACTGCTTGCAAATCTCCTCAAACACCTTGCCCATATAGTCGGACAGATACGGCTCGATGCGCTTGTATGCCAAGTCGGCAGCACCACGGGCGATAACCGAATTGTTTTCCGGTACAAAGCGATACCAGAAGCGGAACATATTGTCCGCAATGGAGTAAATCGCTTTCCGGGACGCTTTTTCACCGTACGGCGTTTCCTTTTCGATGATACCAAGGGAAATCAGGTTTTTCACATAGGCAGAGCAAATATTTGTGCTTTCCCCGACCTTTCCGGAAATCTCCGACATACGGGAAGCGCCGGTGGCAATCGCCGTGATGATCGCATTGTAGAGCGCCGGTTCCCGCACCTCCTGCTTGAGCAGGTTTTCCGGCTCCTCAAACAGGGCGGAGTTGGGATTCAGAAATGTGTTTTTAATATTGTCCTCAATGCTCAACTTATCGCTCATCTGAAGCAGATACTGGGGTGTGCCGCCTACGATTCCGTATATATAGGCTTTCTCTTCATTGGTGAAATTTTTGAAATAATGGCAGGTTTCCTCAAAGTCAAAGGGAAGAATTTTCATCTGTGCCGTCCGCCTGCCGTAAAGCGGCGCTTTGTAGGCGAGGACATGATCTTCCATATAGGACATCGACGAACCGCAGAGGATCAGTATCAGTTTAGAAGTGTCCTTGTACTGGTCAATCAAAAGCTGAATAGTGGAAGCGAGGCTTTTTGATGAGCGAGCAACATAGGGGTATTCATCGATTGCAAGAATGATTCGTTCTTTTTCGGACAGCTTAAAGACATATTCCAAAGCTGCCTGAAAGGACAGGAAAGAAGTTTCAACATCCATACCTGTGTGGTAGCTCATAATGCTCTTGCTGAAATTTTCAAGATTCTGCTTGGCATTGCTCTCAACACCCATAAAATAGATTGCATTTTTATCGTCAATAAACTGGCTGATCAGCGCCGTTTTGCCGACACGGCGGCGACCGTAGATTACTACAAATTCAAACTTATCCGATGCGTACAACCTATTCAGCGTCGCAAGTTCACGCTCTCTGCCGATAAACATGATTTCACCCTTTCAAACGATCTTTTTCTAGTTAGATAGATATTTCACAGAGAAAATAAATTCCCTGTTCAACACGTTTTTTTCACCTGCAATAAATTCTGATAGCTGTATCTCCCTGCTGGACCGTGTGTCCCATCACTCAATACATGAAATAACTCTAAAATGTTTGTTATATCTGCTTCAGCAAAAGAAATAACACTTTCATCCATATTAGAGTTTCTCATCATATACTTAATTTTTTCTCGCCGAGTAGCATTCCCTTGATTTGTTTTCTGACAATTAGGGTTATATTGAAAAACTGCTTCGTCCGGTGCTTTTAATTCTATAAATTCTGTGAATATTTCTCTTGCGCTTGTACAAAAATGTCTTGCTGCATCTGGATTTTGCGGGTTAATCGCAAAGACCGCACCCTTCCAGCGATTATTCAGATCATCAGAGACATGTTGCAATTTGGCACCAATTTCTATATCGTCGGTATTTTCTGCGGGGAAATCGTTATTTTCTACGATATTTGCAGTAATTAGCCCGTTAGCCTGCTCCTGTTCAATTAAATTTAAAATATATTCTTGCTGCAGCGTAAGCGACTCGTTCTGATATACATTGCCAATAGTTACATAATGCTTTTGCATTGCATCTAATGAAATAGTATACGAACTACGAATAGTCATAGTTGAATGCGTTTGCAACTTTTTAAGTTCTCTCAGAACAATTTGTCGATTATGTTGCATTTTTGAATTATAATTGTGAATTTCTCTATTTATATCCCTTTCGATTTTTCGAGAGACTTGATTAAGTTCATTTTTTAATTGACGTTCTGCTTTACGTTGCGCTTGCCGAATTTGTGATTTAAAATGTGAAGCGCTAAATTTTGCCATATTTCTTTATCTCCTTATACATCATGAATACTCTAAAAAATTCAATATTACTGTGTAGGTTATCCAAGCTACTGAATATAGTATAACACAAAATTAAAATTAGTCAAGTACGATTAGGTAAATTACAATTGACTAATTTGTTCCTATAAGTTAGAAAATAAAACAGGTGCAAGAATCCAAATTCCTGCACCCGCTTGTCATTTCAATGGCTTCTATATGAAAATCATCTCTGCATTTACAACTTCGTTAACACGCTCTCGAATGTTATTCATCCTGCGTACCCATTCCATTGGATTCTTCGCCTTAAGCTGTTCGGTAACGCCTTTCCTTTCAGCGTATTGCTTTACCAGCCGAAGAAAGAGAGTTTGTGCTTCTTCCTCAACATCTGCAAGGTGTGATTGAAGCTTACCGGAAGTGAGCAGATTATAATACAGGATTTTATGGTGCTGCTTTAGGTATCGCAGGCGGCGCTGTGCCCACACGCCGGTGGGGCGTTCTTCTTCGGCGGGTAATGTAAGATCTGGTAGGTAATAATCACCCTGTATAGTGTATATGCCGCCCATTTGTTCAAATATTGTTTTAGCCATAATAGATAACCTCCTTTGATACGCTCATTGTACCAAAGGAGGCTTTGTCTTACGAATGTGCGATTTTTAATCTTTCAGATAGCTTTCAAACGGCGCGTCATCGCTGCAAAAGGTATCAAAAATCATTTTTGCGCCGAGTCGGAAGCCGACGAGAAAGGAATCAAGGCCGCTTTCGCCCATCAGTTCTCCGTAAGCGTTGCAGAAATCGAGGAACAGCGTCTTGTCCTCACCGCTTAAACGCTCGGTCAGCTTTTCTTCCAGCTCGTTTATGTCTTTTGAAACTTTAAGATTATAACTGCCCTTTCTGTATCCTCTGGCTTGCGGATCAACATTTCCGTAGTACAGTTCTTCCAAGAAATTTGCCATTACTCCGCACCTCCTTCGCTGTCTGCCGTGTGCAGGTCACGGATTTTCCGCCAGCTTGAAAAGCCTTGCAGGGTGCGGATATGCCACGGTGATTTGCGTGTGATAGTGCGAAAGTAGGTGGAGCAAAAGAACTCCACCAAATAAACCTTCGGAATGTGGTTGACGTTGTTTTTCCGGAAAGACTTGATGTGCCCCTGATTGCACCAGTTGTTGATGGCGGTTTTTCCGTAGCCGGTGATTTCGGAAACTACTTGTGTGGTCAGCACATCGGGATAGTCGGAGAGCAGCTCGGTATAATACAGACGCAAATGCTCCCGCACAATAGGGGGAACCTGTTCTTCCATCTGGACAGTATAATCGCCTTTATACCAGCCCGCCGGAGCGGAGTAGCTTTCGGGGAACACCTTGCGGTTTTCCAGATAGGCAATCACATCCTCTTTCTTGATTTTGTAGCAGCGGGTTTTCCTGCCTGTGTACTCGCAAGGGATTTTCCCGCTTTGGAGCAGGTACAGGGCGGTGGATTTGCTGATGTGGCAAATGCGATACAGCTGATCTTTCGTGATCACATCGGGAACGGCGTCCCAGTTGATTGCATTTTCTTTCATGACAATACACCTCATATCTTGGTAAGCTTTGCCGGCATTCGAACTGTCCGTGTATTGCCTTTTGATTTTTGTTCTTTCCGTTCTTTCCGCAGTTCTTTCCAAAAGCGGAAAAATCGCTGATTGGAACCGATAGGTGATTCCTCAGTCTTTTCGGGCGATTTTTTCAAAAAGCCCAGCTTTCATGCGGGTTTGCGAGCGTACAAGGCTGACTGAAACTGACAGGAGAAACTATGCAATTAACAGACGGCGATAAAACTCGAAATGCTGTGTTCCCAAAAGGAACCTAGGGTTCGAATCCCTAACTCTCCGCCAAAAAGTCCAGTAACCATGCGGGTTTGCTGGACTTTTCTTTTTTTCTCCAAGTGGTTTGTGCTCAACATTTTTTGCGAGACAGAACAGCCAAACACAGATATTTTTTACCTTGCAACCGCTTCATCGCCAGATTTTTCTATCTCACTCCACTTACTCTGAAAACCTTCAGCGTCCGGTAAAAACAGTCCTCCCACCATGGCCTGTGCGGAGGATATCTTTGACGAATAATCCAAATGCGCATAGATGTTTGCGGTTGTACTGAAATCCGAGTGTCCCAACCAGTCCTGGATCTGTTTTAGAGGAACGCCATTGGCCAGTAACAGGCTCGCACAGCTGTGGCGAAGATCGTGGAAACGCATCTTTTTCATTCCGTGCCTTTGAATAAATGCGGGAAATTGTGTGGTCAGATAGTCGGGTCTCAGAAGATCGCCCATTTCATCCACGAATACAAAGCCGTCGTATTCGTAGTTGTAGCAGTTGCCGCAGACCTTTTTATTCAATGCCTGCGCTTCTTTCACCTTTTGAAAATATTCTTTGAAACTGCCCACAAGGGGAAGTGTGCGCATACTGGATTTTGTTTTAGCCGACTCCTGTTCGATCATCTGGGTTTTCCCGTCAAGCTGAATAGAAGTGACCGTTCGTTTCACTGTCAACGTTCCTCGTTCGAAGTCGATAGCATCCCATTTCAGTCCGCATACTTCTCCGCGCCGCAGACCGTAAAAGGCGGCAACCAAAACCGGTAGTTCCAGCTTGGTACCTTTGATCACCTCAAAAAGATGTTGAAGCTCCGCCGCATCCAAAAATACCGGCTGAAAATCATTCTTCTTTGGTCGATCTACTTTCAACGCCACATTCTGTGATACCAGATCGGTTTTCAAGGCGTATTTGAGCGCCTGATGAATCACTGCATGATAGTGGATAACGGAATTGGGCTTAACAGTTTTCAGTTTTTCCGTATAAAACTGCTGAATGTGCCGTGGCACTAACACCTCAGCCGAAAAACGTGCAAGGAGCTTTGTTACCACATTGGAAGTAATTTCCGATTCCTTCATTTCGGTAAGTAGTTCTGTCGCCGTACCTTGCCAAGATTTTTGTGCAGTGATAAACTCTGCCAACCGTAACAGGAAATCAGGAATTCTCACGACGGATGTCGTCCATATCCTTTTGCTCTACAAGTTCCCACAGATGCGAGCCTTTGTTAAACTTCAAGGTCAGCTCCTGATGCGCAATGTCACGACCTGTCGCAAGCAGCGTACCGGTTTCACTGGAACGGCTGTGCTTTAAAATAAAGCTTGTATCCGCTACACCAGTAATCTCCGTGGAGCCGGTTACTTCGTTAAATGGATCGTTTGCATCTCTCAGCTTGCGAACATGATGAACAACCACCACCGCTATTCCGTACCGATCGGAAATATCTTTTAGTGCTGATATATCGTCATAGTCGCCCGCATACATTCCGTTTTTCCCGCTTATGCTTTTGGATTCCCGCACTTTTTGAAAGGTATCGATAATCACAAGCTTTGTCATCGGATAATCGGCGAGATACTGCTCGATCTGCTGTTTCAGACCACATCCGATCTGATAGCTCGTTGTAGCAATTCTCAATTCGGATGGCGCTTTGTCGGTCAATGGATACAGCCTGCTTTGAAGGCGGGTGTAGGTATCTTCCAGGCAGAGATACAACACATCACACTTGTGGGTTCTAAACTCCCATAGGGGATTCCCGCTTGCAACCTGAATACCAAGCCACAACATAAGCCTGCTCTTTCCGATTTTGCTGGAGCCTGGCCGAACACTAAATCCCTGCGGGATTAACCCCTCCACCACAAACAAAGTTTTATGAAGCGGCGTTATCAAAAGCGTGTCTGCATCTATGGTCTTGAGTTTTTCAACTTGCATTTTTCTCCCTCCTTTCTTCCATCACATAGTTAATGACATTCACTTTTGGAATCTTAAAAGCATTGCCAATCTTGACCCCTGGGATATATCCGTCGTTGATCAAGTCATAAGCAAGTTGCCGGCTGATGCCCAACATCTGACGAAACTGAGTGACGGCCACGATGTCCGGGTATTCCGGAAACATCATTTTATAGAGTTCTTTTAACTCTGATTTTTTCATAGCGCTTCCATCCTCTTTTTTATGGCTATGTAAGACAGATACCGGCGTGAGGATCATCGTGCCATCCGATAACCGCTGCTGTTTCACCCTCCGGATTCCTACCGGCATTCCCGCTTGTCGGCGGGCCTGTGCAGTCCCAAGTTATAAAAACGCAGGCGCTTACTTTTTGGTAAGATCTTGGCGGTTTATTTCCTTTGAACGGTCATTCTATTTTAGATAATTAATTTTGATGAAATTTTATTTGCAAATTCATTATATCAGCGTATTGACATTCAGGTAATACTTTTGCACAATGTTCTTTATAGTGATGTTAATTTTACAAATAATAACGATTTGACATTTTCCAAAATGCAGGTGAGACGATGGATAAAAAATCAGTGCTCCAAATTCCAAATCTACCCAACGACGAAATTCAGGGAAAAACGAAAAATCTTGCCTGGTGTGATCCCGAGCAAAAGAGACTTTGTATCGCTGTGCAGGAAACCTATGAATTTGCTGAGGCAGACGCCGCTTCTCGGACATTTCCAAAAGCGAAATTCTCCATGATCTCCATACTTGTCTGCGGAAAGCACGATTCCTTCCTTGTGCCGCCCGACCAAAACGATAGAGAACTCAAAACTATTGGAATGCCTGTGGGGTGTTTCCATCCCATTTTGAATGCTTTCCATCCATGCAGATTTTGCCGAACCCCGATCCGGACACTGATCAATACGAAATTGAAGTGGGAAGATTGATTCCGCTCAGCGGTGGTAACGTTGACTTCCCTTTGGGAGAGGGTCTTTTACACTTCCTCTATACTGACTTTGAGGCGGTGTGGGGTTCTGAGCAAATCACCTTTGAGCAAGAGCAGGAAATGCGCCCTGCTTCATTTGAATCCGAAGCAGAACAGAAAGTTTTGATTACCTGTGCCTTGCCGAAACAGTTAAGCATTTTCGCCCTGTGATTTATCCTTCTTTGTACACAATGCTGTTTCCGTCGTTTCTGAAAAAGCGTACAAAAAAAAAGCTTTCAGCGTATCTTGCATACCTGAAAGCCCTGCAAACACGGCTGATGGAATTGATTACTTTTGTTTTTGATGAGGAGTATCATCCCTCTATTTTGAAAAAAATGAGCACTAATCAGCGATATGCGCTTTATTACAGAGCCAACGATTGTTCTGCCCGGTATGAATACCAATACATTTTTGATTATTCAGAATTAGAACGAAAACCACTTAGCAAATATTTCAGTGCAGCCCAACTCATTGATATCGAAGATGAGAAATACGAAAATGTCGAACTGCGGGCTTTTTGTGTGAAGCATCATGTTCTTGTGGAAGAAATCGATGCGATCGCTGAACTCACCTGTGATCCAATGACAAGGTTTCAATGCTCCTCCATGGAAGATATGTTGATGTTTGAATTTGGGGAAATGCTTACAAAGTCCGTGCAACTGCGCAAGTGCAAGTCCTGCGGAAAACACTTCATCATGAAAGGCAATTATGATACTAACTACTGCGACCGTGTATCGGAGGGCGAAAGCCGAAATTGTCAGGAGCTTGCAGCACAGGAAAACTACAAAAAGAAAATGGCGGACAATACCGCCATTCCACTATATCAGAAGTATTATAAACGCTATGCCGTACGAGTGCATGTCCGTCAGATTAAAGAGCTTGATTTCAAAAAGTGGAAGTATCAGGCGATGACCAATCGGGACGAATGTAGCGACGGAAAAATCACCCTGTCCGAGTTTGAAGTATGGTTGGAAGCCAGCTTTCCCAACCAAAAAAAGAGGAATTGGGAAAAAGGTCACATGCATCGATGCGGCCTTTTGTTGTACTTGCCTGTCATCACGGCTATGCGCTCAAGTAGTACAATCACACATTCGTATATCATAAATAAGTAAATGATATATGCGCTATTGACAATCAATTTTAAGTTGATTATAATTAAGTAAATCATAAATAACCAAATTCTTGGAGGTGTGCTGATGTTTATTGGCAGAGAGCAGGAACTGAATACACTGAATAAACTCTATCGTTCCGATAAATTTGAATTTACAGTTATTTACGGTCGTCGTCGAGTGGGAAAAACTGCCCTCATCAGCAAATTTACAAAAGGCAAAGACACCATTTTCTTTACCGGCGTTGAAACCAATGCAAAGCAAAATCTAGATAACCTTTCGAGATGCATTATGGAATACAATACGGGAATTATCGTCGATTCGTCCTTTGCGTCTTTTCAATCGGCGTTGGAATATGTTTTTGAATTGGCAAAAACAAAAAGAATTGTGCTTGTTATCGATGAATATCCCTATGTTGCCCGTGCATCCAAAAGCCTTGCTTCTACGCTTCAGCTTTTAATTGATAAAAACAAGGGTAGCTCAAAGCTGTTCCTGATTCTTTGCGGTTCTTCTATGTCTTACATGGAGGATAATGTTTTAGCATATAAAGCACCGCTTTACGGGAGGCGAACGGCACAGCTAAAAATAAATCCGTTTAATTTTTTTGAAGCTTGCCGCTATTTTACAAAATTTTCGGATATTGACAGGGCGCTGGCATATGGCATTGTTGGCGGAACTCCGCAGTATCTAATACAGATCGATGATAGCCTTTCTATTGAAGAGAATATCAAAAACATCCACTTGAATCCTTCTTCTTCTATATTCGAAGAGCCTAACAATCTCTTAAAGCAGGAAGTGCGTGAACCGGCAATTTACAATGCAGTAATTACGGCAATCGCTACTGGCTGTTCAAAAATGAATGAAATTTCCAATAAAATTGATGAAGATACAAGTGTATGTGCAACCTATATCAAAAATCTAATTACACTTGGCATTGTAAAAAAAGAAGCGCCCTATGGTGAAAAAGCAAGCCGTAAAACGATTTATTCTATCGAGGATAATATGTTTCGTTTTTGGTATCGTTTCGTACCGGAAAACACCTCGATTATTTCTCGAGGAGCTACAGACCTTGCTTATGAGCGCATTGCGCCAGAGATTCCAGCCTATATGAGCAGTGTGTTTGAAGAAATATGTAGGCAATACCTTTGGAAATTGCTTCTTGAAAATAAATGCACTATAAATTTCAGTGACCTTGGTCGTTGGTGGGGCACGAATCCCAAAACTAAAGCACAAGAGAAAATTGATATTATGGGCACGGATAAGAATACTGCTCTCTTTGCTGAGTGCAAATGGACAAATGAAAAAGTTGATCTCGGCGTTCTGGAAGCCCTTGTCGAGCGCAGTAATCTGTTTCACTATAAGCAAAAGTATTTCTATCTTTTTGCAAAAGCCGGCTTTACTAAGGGTTGTATGGATAAGGCGGCAGAGATGGGCAATGTAACGCTTGTGAGCTATGCGGATATGGTGAATGCATAGTTTAATTTTCAAATAAATATGACAAGCCACGGAAGGATAGATAAAATGGTGAATGAAGCGGGAGAAATCCTCGAATGTTTCGATCCACAGTTGGATGAGGTTCATGAACAGTATTTTGCAACTCTTGTTCAAATGATTGGTAATGCGTTTCCGAATTATAGGAATCAGCTTGTTCAAAACGAGCTTAAAGCATTTGAAAATAACGAAGATAATCTGGAGGCTGTAAAATATGTTGCTACGCTTAATGTTTTAATTGATTTATGCCAACAAGGCTGGAAACTTGAGGTTCATGAAAATCAGCTTTATCTAAAAATGGCTGCTCCAGAAACTGTAGATAAAGAATATATTAGATATCGTTTAAGCTCAGAAAGAAAGGCGCAATTTCAAGAGCCCTCTGTCCAGCATTTTGTAGAGAAGATGGAGGCAGAAAAAAATTTCAACGGTGCACAAATTTCCATTAGAAACCTTATCGGTGATACACAGCAGCTAATCAGTAGAATACAAGACAATGTAGAACCAATTGTACACCCGTACATTCAGCTTGTTGAACATAAGAAAGACGAGCACACAGGTTATTGGCTGTCGGATATATGGCGATATTTTCGCTATACCTGGTCTATTCCTTATAAGACTATGCCTGGACGGAATCTTTTCTATCTGGTCCGCGATGCCGCACAAGAGTATCACCCCATTATTGGTATCTTTGCGCTAGGGAATTCAGTTCTCAATCTAACTGTCAGAGATGATGACATTGGGTGGACAGTCGAAGCAATCGCTAAACGGCTAAAGCGAATGGAGAGGATTGATCGTTCCAGTCAAACCGTCAGCGGAACAAACGGGAAAACTGTTGGGGCTACCACCAGAAAGTTTTTGGAAACAGAGGAAGAATACGAGAAAAGACTTCAGCACTATAGTGCTGATACTATGGATATCCTCCAACGGAATCTTTTGACTGCTATTTCGGAGTTGTATTTGGACGATCTTGATTATCAGCTTGGCCAACCAGTTACGGCAGAAAAAATTGAAGATCTTCGCTTGTTAGCAGAAAAACTTCGGAAACAGTCTATTGATAATAAGAAAACTGCGCATGTAACGAGCTATATTCAAGAGGCTCAGGAAATCTTATTTAAGAAAAAGCGTGCTAGCGAGCTTTCGCGTCTCTTAGATGCACAGTTAACCTTTGAAAAATATCATTCAGAAAATACATCTGTTTGGCTTACTGAACTTATGCATGCTGAAGATGGACGTAAGGCTGTTAATGTGGCATTAGTAGCAAACAGAAAAACAAAAATTGGCTCCAATATGATGGAGATTATCGTATGTGGTGCTATTCCTCCATATAACGAGTTGCTTGGAGGAAAACTCATTAGTATACTTGCTTGTAGCCCTACAGTTATTCGTGACTACACAGTTCGCTACCAAAATCAAGTAAGCGAGATTGCCTCCCGAATGAAGGGCGCAAAGGTTATCAGAGACAACCAGCTCGCTTTTTTGGGAACAACCAGTTTGTACGCTGTTGGTAGCAGTCAATATAATCGCATAAAGGTGCCAATAACGGATGATTTTTCTATTCAGTATAGAAAAATGGGCATTACTGAGGGCTATGGCACAGTGTACTTTTCTAAGAATACGACTTCTTCTCTGATGCGCGTTCTTGAACTCCAAGACGGTGGTAGAAGAATCAATAATATTTTTGGAGAAGGCACTAGTCCTCGTTTTAGGTTAATCAGTCGAGGCCTTAGCAGTTTAGGCATCAAGGCTGATGCATTTCTCAAACATTACTCCCCTAGAATTGTGTATTCTATCAATCTTGCAAAGAATACAAGTGCATTTCTTTGCGGCGCAACAAATGTCTTAGAATATCCGTTTAATATAAAGGAGCCTCTAGATGTTTCGGAGAAAACAAATCAGATGATAGACTACTGGTATACACGCTGGCTACGTACACGTATAGGCACAGTTGATATTATAGATCGATTAACTAGCTTTGATGTAGAGGATGTGCTTGTTAGCAAAATGAGGTGACGATATGGACAACCTACAGTTTATTCAAAGATTGTATAATGGAAAGTATTGTTATTCGGACTCAATGACAGAGGAGCAGATCTCTTTGCTTCATATTGCCTCAGGTGTAGAAGATATAATCCGTTTGATGGTTGAGCAGCGTAGAATTGTTTTTCTCACCGGCAACCCTGGAGATGGCAAGACGTTTATTATTAAAGCACTCAAGGATATCCTAGATGGTATTTATGTAGAAACAGATATGAACAGGCTTGCAGATAGTGACATTGATCATCTTATGGATGTTATTTTGGATTGCTATGAGCAAAATAAGCCTTGCATCATTGCGGCAAATGAGTTTCCTTTTCATAAGCTTACAACCCATTTCAAGAGTAAATCCGAAAGATTCTATAAGGAGCTTATGGAGATAAAAAGAAATATTCTTATCTATGGTAATCAAACCATAGAACTGAAGAGAATCTGTATTGTTGACCTAAATGAAAGAAATCTTTTGGATGAGGATTGTTATGTCATAAAGACGGTGCTTGATCGCTTTACTAATATGCTACAGCCATATTGCACCAGCAATACTATATTAAGCCATAATGTAAAGGCATTGAAAAGCTCTCTACCTCAGCAACAGCTGATCAATATCTTTGCCTACATTTCTATGAGTGGCGAGCATTTTGTAATTCGAGATATACTGGGAGCGCTATCTTATATGCTTGTCAGTTGTACAGATCCTGATCAAGAAGGTGACGGGTACTATTACAATGCACTGTTTGATGGCAATAATGAGCTAATGTCCTTTGCGCTCCAATTCGATCCCATTCTTCTCTCCTGCCCTTCATGGGATGAAAAGCTATGGAATGGCGAGGTAAAGGATGGGTGGCAAATTGATTGCCCACAGAAATGGCCAATTGATATATCCAAGGATATTGGAACAGTCGAGGATGCCGTTCAGCTTTTCAAATCAATAAAACGTAAGTTTTTCTTCGAAAATTGCTTTTCACAGGCTCTTGTTGATCTGCAGCCACAGGATTTTAATAAATGCATAGATATTCTTGTGAAAATTAAACAGGAGGCGCGAAGTATTAAGCGGCGGTTAATTAAGTCTATGAACAAACTTTTCCTCGCTTCCGACGAGGAAAGTGAGCAGCTAAGAATCTGGACTGTGCATAGTTATGATTTGAGCCGAACGACCGGTGCAGCTGTGTCAACGCGATATATTCCTACCGAAGAGCTTGAGATAGTTGCTCCGGTACCAGTTGCGTGGCTAAATAAGATGGAATATGTCCCATCCTTTATTGTCATGCGTAGCATAAAAAGGCCCGATGTCAAGCTGGAAATAAATATGGACTTACTGCGTAGCCTAATTCTAATTGAGAATGGCTACCCGGCCTCCTTACTATCCTCACAATATGAGCAGGTCGTGACTCAATTTGTACAGGCTCTTTGTGCTGCAGATATCGCCAAAGATTATTATGATGGTGAAACTTTAATTGCAAACCGGCGCGAGGGGAGTTGTAAAAAGCTTAGAATAAGCAATGCTAAGTACTACATAGGAAGGGAGGCTGAACACTGATGGCAAAGCAGCAGGACACTTTATCGGAAATCGGCTTAGAGCTGTGTAATAATTTAGGCTTCAATCCAACCTCTAGCTCTACAAAACCGCTGTATGTGGCTAATGGTATCTTCCGTTCGTGTACAGGGATAGAGTGTAGAGTTGATGATATTCATGAGTGGGTGCTAAGCGAACGACGGTCGAAAGCAACATTCTCGGAGGAGGTGCTTGAAAAGTACCAAGACGCAATTTATAAATCTGGAGAAGATCCTGCAGAAGATCTCAAGGAAATGCGTTTCTATCTGGAGAAGGTTTTTAATCCAGATTCTACAGTATTTCCAAGTGTTGCACATTCAGTTATGAATATTCCCTCGAAATGGCTAATTCGTTCCAAGGTTCTGTCAGAAGCAGATATTGGTGAGTTTTTAAGGGATATTCTTTATACTCCCATTGAAGGCAAGGCCTCACCAGCTATTGCTGTAATTAAAGCTGCTCTCATGAATGATGATGACGATCTTACCCGGCTTATAAAGCCGCTTATTGTACGGAAGCCAGAGGATGAACGTATTAAACGAAATGAGCCTGAGCATACTGATGTTAGCTGGAACGCTGCTAAACAAACTATTCGTAGAGGATTTGATTGTTTAGCAAGAAACTGTGAGGAATACAGTAAGCAAAAAGGAGGCAATTCGTTACTAGTGCTCCGAAGAATAGTTTCTTTCTCAATATTTGCGATTTTCTACTATCTTGAGGATATTAACCGCGTCAGATTTGGAGGAGAAAGGATTCCGTTGCTGCTGGACTCTGGACAAAGCCTTGGCGCTGTTGAGCGTGCAAGTGAAGCCTGCTTCGTTGCCTGTAAAAAATCAGTTGAAGCATATACCACAGCCTTCGTCTGCGAGTGGCTGAAGGACTCAGGCGTAATCCGTGACTACAGCAGCCAGAGCGCATATGAGGAGTATATTGTAAAAGGCTTGAGTCTAACACAACAGCAGGAGGCAAAGGGAGTACGAAGCACAATTCTGCAACATATTCGTGCTAATTGCCAGGCAGGAGATTCACCTTTGCTGGCCACAGCAAAAGCGCTACAGTTTTCTTTATATACATACAAATACCCGAACACAACCCCGTCTGATTTTTGCAATGTATTGGGTACAAAAGCCGGTCTTGTCAGCTCGGGTGGTAGATATAAGCGCTTTCTTATTAATCGCTTTCTCTTGGAAACTATTGTACTTAGCGTCATTGATGTTGATTCCCTTATTGATGGAATTGAACTGTGTGAGCTTGGAACGGCTTTGCGGGAAAGCTACTGTGTTGTAATTGGGACAGACCCCGATATTGATTACGCATTAATGGACAGCTATGGAATTGCGGATGCGACGCCTGAGGATCTTCGTAGTGAGCTTCCCGAAAATGCGAAGGAGATTGCCAATATGTTAATCTCTATGGGGTTGGCTAAGCGATATGCTGATGGTGTGACACTAATTGGCTGGGAGGTGTAAGAATGCGGACACTACTTACAGATGTTATTATTTCCATAGTTGCAGACAAGCTGAAGAAAGATAATAGCTTTGGACTATCCATTATTAACCTTCCGGATATCGATTTCCAGAGGTTTCTTTCGGAAATGCCGCACAATAAACTGCTTGAGCTGTATTTCCTTGGCTATGACGAGCAATCTAAGCGGATTCTGCAGCAACTTCCAAGGGCGGAAGAATATAAATGCTTTTATTCCGTTGAGGAGGCTGAGGAATCACGAAATCTTGGTAGTGAGGATATTTTCCGTATCCACTTTATTAAGAATACTGAATTGGAAAAGCTTTCCTCGCTAAGATGGTACGATAAAATCAGCATGGAGCAGGTGTATAAAAACAGCTGTAAGCTAGCTCTGGATAAGCTTCCACAAACCAATAATGCTATACGTAATTTTTTACAAGTACTTGGACGCAAGGATATTCGTGCACTGCTAAACTTTGAACGAGTTTTAGATTATCTCGAAGCACTTATTGCGGCCAACGAAATGCAACTCCCAATTGTAGTAAATTCCGAGCTTTACCGTCTTGGCCTTTTGGTCGATGACGGCTTTGCTGTTGGCTCACCCACAAGAGATCAGCTGATAAAGAAAATAAAAGATAATCATAGCATTGTTAGGAGAATCTCAAACCTAGAGCAGAAGGAGCGTCAGAACATTTCAAGCTTTTTGGCTAAGAATCCTGATAACAGCGTTGTACGGCTGATTTTGGAATACTATCGGACACCGTCTATTGAGTTACTAAAGCAGCTACAACTGAGCGAGGTTGAAAAATGTCTTAAAGCTGCCGTACCCACATCTGGCACTAAACCCAAAACGCCTAAGAAATCGGGAAGCAATCCTACTGTAGCGTCCTCACAGTTGATATTTGACGGCAAGGATGAACTTATTGACGAGTTTATAAGACAAGCCGAAAAGGATATTGATGATCGTCCTGAGAATAATAAAAGCTGTATAAAAAGTATTGAAATTGACGGCGTAAAAATTGACATTCCGGTTCAAGCATCAACCGAAAGGCTTGTTGAAATGACAGTTTCCAATATGGAATAGGGCGGTATTATCGAAGCTGATGTGCTGACTCCCAAGGAGGCCCTTGATAATGCAGATAAGTATAGCTTCGAACATTTTGATGATAGCTTTATCGAGGAAGCAAGAGAGTATCTGCAACGGGCTGCAAGCTTTCCAGAAGCAGAAGCTGCGGGTAAGGCTGTTTTATCGGCACTTGATAGCTTTCTGATTGCACGAAAAGCCTTGCTGCCGTTTGCTAAGCGTTTACAAGATGTGCCAATGCTGCAGGTCGTTTCAAAGTGCAACTTGTTTTCCGCATATCTCCAGTCCTATGAGCGCTTGCTTGCCGAAATAAGCGATAGCTTTAAGGATCTTTATGAGCTTGATTCTACGGGTGCAAAGAAGGTCATAGGAACGATTCTTTCGTTAGACATTGTTTATATTATTGGGAGTAATAACTCCCATGCAGTGCCTACACCATTAAATCCGCTGTATTTATGGAAATACATCAGATTAGCTGAAGAGATGCTCGCTTCCAGAGGTGTCCCTGCGGGTGGGGATTGCTATCTTACCGACGAAGATAAAGACTTTATCATTCGTAAGGCTGAGGATATCCCTGATCCTCTCGCACTACTGATGCTTCCCAAAAACAGAATTACAAGAACCGAATGCTTACCCTATTCTGGAAGACTTGGCTGCATGCCAATTTACTCTACCAAACCACAAATCAGCAATAGCAGTGCTGGCTTGGAGGCTGTTCAGCAAGGTATTATTCGCTATATGTGCCTATATCCTCATGCCAGCATGATGCTACGTATTAGCTTTATAAACCCACCTTCAGTTTATTCTGTTGTTACAATGCTTAAGAAGTTGGATAAGGAGTTTTCCTCCTTCGGCAATGTAGGTATCGATCTGACTATTTTCCGAACGAAGGAAACCTCTTCGGACTGGATAGAGCTTGAAGACAAAGCCTTGAACGAAGGTATGCTTGGAAAGGTAAGGGGAAAGCGTAGCGGAGCCTTTAACCTTGCAATTAAAAATGTGCGCCAAACATACCCCGAGATACTCCGAAGAATCAGCAAAGAACAGCACATTATCGTAGTATTTGATCCTAATGAGCAGGAGATTGATATTGCTCGAAACAATCGCAATATTCACATTCATCCATTATGTCTGCCCAAGGTCTATGACTATAACAAGATGCAAGGTAGCGTAAGAATACGTGCAGCAAACGAAGGCGGTATTTTTGCAAATTATGCCAGTATCATCGAAAAACTGTATGAGCAGCCCTCCACCTTTGGACATCGAAATGTTTTTTGGAATTCTCCCCTAAAGAGGGAAACCTATGGGGCTCTCTTAAAAAAGACAGACTGGCTGATTATTCTTGATCAGAATTTGAAGAGTTGGGATGTCTCATTGCAATCAAGTAGTGAACGGTTATTCTATAAGAACTCTGATTTCCGTTCTATCGGTATTTATTCCAGGAATAACAGAAAATTTGCAATGGGTTACCAAGAAATTATTTCGAGCTTGGGTAATTATGTTCCAAGTGATCAAGGCATACAAAGGATAATTTCCGCCACTCGTGCTATAAATGATGATGGCCTGCTTAGCATAGTATCACACTCTACAAACCAAATTTTTGATCAGAATCATGGTAAAGGAAGTTTGGGCCTTGCAATTACTGCCTTAAGATATCGACAGCAATATCCAGATGCAATTATTGTAGGTCTCGACACTCAGCTAGCACGTGAATGGCTTTCTGAGCGAGAAGATGGAAAACTACCAGACCTAATTGCTATACGATTTGGTGAAACTGATGATGTTCCACCTATCGTTGAAGCGATTGAGGTTAAGACCTATGCTGATTATGTGATTAGTGATAATGGAGTGATTTCAGGACATGCAGTAGAGCAAGCAGCAATCCTAGAGGCCTTAATGCTTGAAGTGTTTGGAAAAAGCGAAAAAATTACCACCATTTCTAGACGAGAGATACTGAGAGAACAGCTATTTGAATGCTTATTCAGCAATACCAACTATAACCCAAATCAAAAGCAAGAGGTTATTCAGCGGATGAATAATCTGTTTGCTGGCGAGTATGCACCTAAAATTTGTCGCCATATTTCTCATGTCGATTTCACATCAGTGGATAGCCATACGAATATATATCACGATGAGGCTTCTAAGGAGTACACTCTTGTGAAGATCGGTGCGAAGGAGATTCAAGCGATTCTCTCGTCTCCTATGGTAACCATCCGACAGGCAGCAAGAGCGGATACAGAAAATGAGTCAATACCACAACCGATTGTCCCGACAGAGCCGGTAGATAACTCTACTATGTCTACTACTATCCTCTCAAACCAAGTTCCGTTAGTGAATACAACAGTTGCTGAAAATGATGCTCCACTTATCGGAGTGGCTAGTGATATAGCATGTGTTGACGATGCTTCTAATACAACTTCCGAGTTGCACGAAAAATGCGTCAGATTGAATATTGTTTTGAAAAGCTATGGAATACAGGCGTTCCCAATTGATGAGAATCTTGTCCAGCAGGCTGCTAGGTTTACTAGATTTAAGCTTGAGCTAAAGCCTGGTGAGACAGAAAATAATCTCAAAAAACGAAGCGAAGACATTGCTCGTGAGTTGGAAGCAACAGGAGAGGTATTTATCGTCCGAATCAAGGGAACACGCTACATTGGATTGGATGTTCCTTTTGCGGATGATAATAAGCCGCTTATGCTTATAGATCACCTAGATAAGCTTGACTCGGTACCTGGCGCATTGAATGTGCTGGCGGGCCAAATGCCAGATGGTCTATACCAAGTTATTGATTTAGCAAAGGCTCCCCATATGCTCATTGCAGGCACAACCGGATCTGGTAAAACCATATTCCTTTATTCTATCATTGTAAGCCTGCTCCATAAATTAAGCTCTGATGAACTGGAATTACTGATTGTTGATCCGAAACAAACAGATTTTCATTTCTTCGAAGGGCTACCGCATTTGCGCGGTGGAAGAGTGCTTACTAATGCTGATGAGGCAATCGCTGCACTTGAAACAATTAACGCCATTGATAAGCAGGAACGAACTAATTTAATTCGTGCCGCCAATAGCAGAGATATCGACTCCTACAATTTCAAAAATCCTGAAAAGAAAATGAAGCGTCTTGTAGTAATCATCGACGAATATGCAGACTTAGTCCAGGCTGCCGAACTACAAGGCAAGGAGGTTCGAAAGAATTTTGAATCTAATCTCTGTATGCTAGCGCAGCGTGTCAGAAACCTGGGTATTCATTTAGTGATTGCTACACAGCAACCGCGTGCCACTATCGTAACCTCCTCCTTAAAAGCTGTGCTCCCTTTCCGAGTCTCCTTTAGACTTCCCTCACACACAGACTCTCAAACCATTTTAGATCGTTCAGGTGCAGAGGATTTGTTGGGTAAGGGCGATATGCTTATGATGACGGACAGCGATACACTGCGTATGCAGGGCTTCTTTATTACAGAGGAGCAGTTAATAGATTTCATTACCTCAAAGGAGGAATGAGATGGTAGACGCAATAAATTCAGCTGGCTTCCTAAAAGGTAAGTTTGTGAAAGAACTGAAGAATCGCTTTTTATGTGAGGTTTTGATTGACGATGTCCCTACAGAATGTTATGTGCCGTCCTCCTGCCATTTAAGTAACTTCTTGACGCTACGTGGGAAGTCCGTTCTGCTGCTTCCCACGCAAGATCGAAATTCTCGTACAAAATATGCTTTGTATGCGGTTCCATATAAAAGGAACTATATTGTTCTCAACACTTCTATGGCTAATAAAGCTATAGAACAAGGCATCCATAGTCGCCGTTTTTCTTTTCTCGGTCAGCGTAGCGAGATTATAAAGGAGCATAACGTGGACGGATACAAGGCAGACCTCTATATCAAGGATACTGATACAATTGTCGAAATTAAAAGTGTTATTTCTTTAAAATCTGCTGCTCTATTTCCGACAGTTTATTCAGAGCGTGCCATAAATCAACTGCATATGCTGAAGCAGCTATTGGAGAAAGGGAAAAAGGTATGTTTCATGATTGTATCCCTACATCCATATGTCACCGAAATTGTTATAGACAAGAATACTTTTTTCTACAAAGAACTGTCAAACTGCGTAGAACTTGGCATGGTACTGTATGGTTTCACATGCAGGTTGAGAGACCGAACAATAGTTATCGATAACCAAATACCAGTAAGCTGATTCACAAAAAATAGCTGAGCTCGTTTTGACACAGGCTCAGCTATTTACTGTTTTGGCTTATATTTGTGATCGTTATTCTTTTTTGTATAGCTATAAATGTGAATATCAGCTATATACAAGGCAGCTATAAGTATTAGGATATTGTCGCAGTTGGTTAAAAAACAGCCAATAAAAGCATGTTGTAAATTCCTGTTTGCTTACTTGTGATTCAACAACATTGATCGTTTTTCACCTATATGAAGATTAAATCCCTTTTCAATGTGCAATGTGCGATAATCAAAAACGCACATTCGCAAACTGAAACCTCCTTTGGTACAATGACAGTAACAGGAGGTTTTCTATTATAGCTAAAACAATTTTTGAACAAATGGGTGGGAGCTACACTATGCTGGGCGATTACCACCTGCCGAATCTGACTTTACCCACCGAAGAAGAATCTGATAAATTACAATTAACTAAATTTAAGTTGACTGATTTACCCTTCATTCTTTCAGTACACTTTCAAACGGGTTGTCGTCGCTGCAAAAGGTATTATAGATCATTTTTGCACCCAGACGGACACCGACGATGAAAGAAGCAAGGCTGTTATCGCCCATCAACTCTCCGTAAGTCGTTGCAGAAATCGTGGAACAGCCTCTTTTCCTCACCACTTAAACGCTCAGTCAGCTTTTCTTCCAGCTCGTTGATGTCTTTTGAAACCTTAAGATTATGACTGCCCTTTCGGTAACCTCTCGCCTGTGAATCAATGTTTCCGTAGTACAGCTCTTCCAGAAAATTTGTCATTTCTCCGCACCTCCTTCAATCTCTGCCGTGTGCAGGTCACGGATTTTCCGCCAGTTTGTAAAGCCTTGCAGGGTGCGGATGTACCTCGGCAATTTGCGGGTTGTGGTGCGAAAGTATGTGGAACAGAAAAATCCCGCCAGATAGACCTTTGGAATGTGGTTGACATTATTTTTCTGGAAAAACTTGATGTACCCCTGATTACAACAGTTGTTAATTGAAGTTTTTCCGTAGCTGATGATTTCGGAAACTACCTGCGTAGTCAGCACGTCAGGATAGTCAGAGAGCAGTTCGATATAGTACAGCCGCAAATGCTCCAGCACGATTTGGGAAATCTGTTCTCCCATCTGGACAGTATATTCGCCTTTGTACCAGCCCGCCGAGGCGGAGTAGCTTTCGGGGAATACTTTGCAGTTTTCCAGATAGGCAATCACATCCTCTTTCTTGATTTTATAGCAGCGTGTTTTCCTGCCCGTATACTCGCAGGGGATTTTCCCGCTTGGGAGCAGGTACAGGGCGGTATTTATTGATGTGGCAAATCCGATACAACTGATCCTTCGTGATCACAACTGGGACATCGTCCCAGTTGATGGCTTCGTCGTTCATGGCAATACACCTTTCAAAATCCGATTTGCCAGTACGACTGTCCGTGTATTGCCTCGTCGGAACAAGTTCCGCTTGCTCTGCAGTTCTTTCCAAAAATGCGGATTTTGGCGCATTTCCCGACGCATTCGAACTTGCCCGGAATATTGGGCTTTTTCGGGGCTTCGGCGTGAAAAATCCAGTGTTTCTGCGGCTTTGCGCCGAGGACGAAACTAGCAGAAGCTGACACGCACCCTATAAAGCTCGAAATGCGGTAGGTCGGGAGTTCCCCGGCGCAAGAGTTCAAATCTCTTCATCTCCGCCAGGCTGAGCCTGGACGCACTTCGCGTTCTGGGCTCGGCTTTTCTTTTACTTTCTTCCCCCGCGATGGTACAAAATCCTATTAGGGCCTTCAATAGGCCCAGCTTTTGGGTTACTTCTCTCCATACGCTTGAAACAAGAGTCATCTCTGCTTTCCCATAAAATTAAAAAAGCTGAGGCTGGGTATTTTTCTCCCCAGCCTCAGTCTTTCATGATGAAAGCTTGATAATTCTTATTCCCTTGGATTTGTCTGTTTTCGTATTACGGTAAGTCGATAATGGCTCCATCCTGAACCAGTTCTTGTCTCAGCTCCGCTACATTTAATTGGGATGGCGTGCACTTTTCTCGAACAGCCAGGGCTGCCGCCGTTCCCGAAGCCTGACCCACCGCAAGGCAGGTCGGCATCACTCGAATCATGGCAAACGCGTCCTGATCTGTGGAGATATCCCTGCCGGCTGCTAAAAGCCCTTCCACATTTTCCGATACCAAACACCCGTAGGGGATGCCTACCCCGTGCTCTACCGCCAGCAAATGCATCTGACCATCTTTAGGGCTGTGGGTGTCCCTGTTGTAACCGGCGATGGCAACAGTATCTTCCGGAATATTTAAAGCAAGCACATCCTGTAAGGTCAGCTTTTTCTTCCCGACCAATCGCCTGCTCTCCCTTACACCGGTATAGGGCATGATGGAGACGAGTTGGCAGTTTTCAAAACCCGGCAGATATTTCCTGATCATCTGATAGGCCTCTTTTACTTGACGATGGCACAAAAATTCCGCCTGAACCATGCTTTCCGGATCGGTGGAATCAGAATTGACCGCCCGGGTAACGTTTATAAAGGCGTTTCCTGTGAGCTGCTTACAGTAGTCGATCATATTTCTCGGAATATTAAAATCCCCGTTTGCTTTGGCTTTCTTTACTAAAGAATAAAAGCCCATAACGTTAAAGCAAACATTGTCTTTTAAAAACGATATGTTTTGACGCATCCCCTCAAAGGTATCCGGAACCCCGTATTCCTCTGGGTTTTGTTCTAAATATGCGATGGATTTATCATAATCCACATTACTCAGCTCAAAGCAAAGGGCAGGAGACTGCATACCACCCTTGTGTTTCGAGCCTCCTTTTTCATATTTCGCTCCGGCTTGATAGATCACATGACCGTCGCCGGTACCATCAATAACCACGTCCGCTCCAAAAGACATCCTATGTCCTTTACAGAGTACCGTAATCCCCTTTACAGTTCCATTTTCCACGATTACCCTATCCAGCTCCGCGTAAAGAAGTACATCCAGCGCTTTTTCCTCTTCGCACATTTCAAACAGTACAACGCTCATCCACGCCGCGTTAACGCTGGTGATTGAGTTCAGCAAAGGGGATGGCAAATGCTTGTTAACGCCGTCTACCTCTTTTAACCGGTCACAAATTTCTTGACCGATGCCGCCAACCACCTGATTTCCCGCTCGGTCTAAAAAGGCCAGCAGCGGCAGGCCGGAAGTCAAAAGTCCACCTACTTGCCCGTTCCGTTCCACTAAAAGCGTAGACACGCCCTTCCGCGCCGCGGCAATCGCAGCGGCAAATCCACCGGGACCGCTTCCTACAACGATTAGATCATACTTATCACGATACATTTTATCACCTTTATTTCCTGTTTTTATTCCTTTACCGCGCCAGCGGTCAGTCCGGAAATCAACATTCTGCCTAGAATAGTGAATACAATTAAAATAGGAATCACCGCAATGGTAGCTGCAGCGGTCAGAGGCCCCCATTCACGGCCAAAATAACCGATGTAATTATAAATAGAAACCTGGATTGGATATAGGCTTTGAGAATTGACTAAAACCGAGGAAACAGTATATTCATTCCATGCGCCAATAAAGATCAGCAAGGCCGCACAGGCAATCGTAGGCATACAGATTCTCGGTACCAGACAGAAAATAATGTACCATTTAGAGGCCCCATCGATCTGAGCAGCCTCTTCAATGGCGTAGGATACTCCTTGCATTCCGCCTACCATAATCCACACAGACATTGGGATGTTATAGGCGATATAAATTAAAGGAAGGGTATACCACTGATTATTCATTCCCAATATGGAAAAGAGCATATAGTTTGGCACCACCATAGCCGCGCTTCCCATAGATAAGGGAATTCCGCTGAGGATTACGTAAAACAGCATTTTTTTACCTTTAAATACATACCGGGTCAAGGCATAGGCAGCTAGAATCGCACAAAGGATGCCTACGACAATCGAGGCAACACTGTAAATAATGCTGTTGAGCGTCGCTGTGGAAAAAGTACCGGCGAAAACGGTAGCATAGTGCTCTACACTTGGAGAAAAGCCGACAAACTTAGGAGGATACACCATCAATTCCCGGGCGGGCTTTAAAGACGTCAGCAATCCCCATACAAAGGGCGCCAGATTCACTATTAAAATCGCGAGAAATGCCAGCGCCGCCAGCAGCCGGAGCAGAAACCTGCCCCCAGTCAATTTAGATTTCATACTTCACCGCCTTCATGTAGAAAATGGTAAGCAGGAAATTCACCAGGCAAAGCACAATGGATAAAGCGCTGGACTCGCCGAAATGATAGCTCGTAAAGCTCATGCGGTAAATTTCGATAGCCACCACCATGGTGGAGGTTCCCGGCCCTCCCGCCAGCAAGGTTAGAGGTACGTTTAGGTTGTTTAAATTGGAAAGGCCCACAATAATCGCTGACAGGGCCATAGGTGTTTTTAAGAGAGGAAAGCGCACCCGCCAGAACATCTGCCATTTGTTAGCCCCGTCGATTTTTGCGGCTTCCTCATATTCCACCGGAATAGCCTTCAGCCCAGCCAGCACTTGAATCATGACATATCCGATCACTCTCCAGGTCATGACAAAGACCAGCGTATAGATGGCGATTGTCTTATCCGTTAGGAAGCCTACATTCCCAACTCCAAACAAGGAAAGAAGATAATTCAGCAGGCCGGTGTCATCCTGAAATATCCATTTCCACAGCATGGCTGCTACAATCATAGAGGTAACCCAGGGGATCAGCACAAGCAGCTGTAAGATATAAGCCGCTCCCTTTGTCAGCATATGAATCCAAAGCGCTAAAAGCACACCTAATACCAGTGCTAAAACCAGACTCAGCATAGAGACAAAAAAGGATCTTCCGATAGACGCCAGGATATCCGGGTCCATTAAGACGTCGGCATAGTTTTGCAGCCCCATGAATTTGGAGAATTGCATATAATCGCATCGGTATAGACTGCAGTAAAACGCAAAGGCCAAAGGGATAATTAAAAAAATCAGCACCAGCAGCAAGGTGGGGGACATGAGAAGATAGGGGAAAAATTTTTTCTTCCACTGCGCGCGGCGCAACGGCGGCATATCCCTAGTTTCCATTTCATTCAACTCCTTCATCCGAAAGGAACGGGACGCGGAAGCTTTTTCATCCTCCGCGCCGTTCCTACAGCGCGGGATCTGTTTCGCATTATTTTCCCTTATCGAGACACATTCCGGTCCGTGAAATCCTTTGCGGCCTGCTCCAAAGCCTCCGGCACCGTATAACCGTCAGAGTACGCGTAAATCATAGCGTTTTGCAGGTCAAGTGCGAAGCCTGTGATCGGATAGGAGCCGGAAAACACCAGCGCGGAGTTGGCATAAATGTCGCTGGTGGTAATCATAAACTCATTATCAGGCGTGTCAATAAATTCCGCGCAGCTTTCCAGAGTGGAATTTAAAACGGGAATCTGCTGGGCTTCAGTGCACCACAGTTTATCCGCCTCCGGAGACACCAGATATTCCAGGAAGGCCCCCGCCGTTTCTTTCACCTGGGAACCAGACCAAACCGCCGTATTCCACGAATACGCATTGGCAATCGAGTGCTCCTCGCCCTCGTTCCACGCGGGATAAGCCATAAAGCCCACATCGTCAGGATCAAAAGCAGTTAGCCCTTTTACTGTGGGAACCCGTACAGAACCGCCGGAAATCATTGCGTACTGTCCCGCCTCAAAATCATTGTAAATTTCCTCAGAGGTCTTTGCCACGCAGGCTTCCGGCGTAACCTTGTATTTGTCGATGAGATCGATCTGAAACTGCAAACCTGCCTGCCCCTGCTCCCCCGACCAGTCGTTCGGAGTGCCGTCCTCGTTAAAGATTCCGCCCTCCTGGCTGAAGAGTACGGTGGGCAGCACGCCGTGAGGGTCTGTGACATCCGTGGCGTAACCAACGCCGTAGCCCCATACCTGAAGGCCAGCGTCATTAACGTAGGTCAGCGTTTGGGCGGCCTTTACCAAATCCTCCCAGGTTTTAATGTCCTCTGCCTTGATGCCAAATTCTTCAAACAGATCTTTCCGGTACATAATGCCAAAGGTGCCGGAAAACAAGGGAATTTCATAGTGGTAGGTCCCGTCGCAGCCTGCCCGGAACAGTTCGTTGTCTATGTCGGCTTTTTGCTCGTCGGTCCAGTCATCATAAAATAGGTTTTCCAAAGGCTCCATACATCCGGAGGCGATGGCCTCTCCTAAATTAGCCATATTAATCATAAAGATATCCGGGCAGCTGCCTGCGGCATGGCCTGCGATAATTTTGGCCGACATTGTGGTCCATTCCTGGGTCTCCACCGTAATGGCCGCACCGGAGTTTTCTTTTTCAAATTGCTCGATCAGCTTCTTCAAAACCTTTGAGCGCCCGTTGTCGGCATTCACATCTAAGAAAGTCCACATTGTCACACTACCGCTCAGGCTTTCTTTCGATTCCCCGTTGTTTTCCGCTTCAGAGCTTTCCCCCGGAGAACCGCTGCCCTGCGGAGCCTCTTCTTCTCCGGACGCGCAGGCTGCAAAGGAGAGGAGCATTGCCAAAGCCAAAAGAAAAGCGATACACTTCTTTGCCATTTTTCATTACCTCCGATTCTGAATTAAAAATTTATTTCGTTCCCATTTGCCAAGCTGCAGTCTTGTCAAACAGAAATCTTAACGTTACGATTTTAGGCTAAAAAAGCCTTACTCTATTTTTCTCACCGAAGAACGCTCTACAATATTGCAAGGAATCACAATGCCAAGCTGTTCGCCGCCGCTTTTCTCCAAACGCTTCAGCATGATATTGCACGCTTCTTCCGACATACGGTCCTTGTGCCAGTCAACCGAAGTCAAGGGTGGGCACAAAAGGCAGGAAATTGGCAGATTTTCATAGCCTACCACTGAGATTTCATCAGGGATTCGGATCCGGTTCTCGTAAAAATATTGATAGGCGCCTGCCGCAATAATGTCCGAGGCAAACATTACCGCCGTAGGGCGTGTTTCTTCTGGGAGTTCCATGATTTTCCGGGCTACGCAGTAGCCTTCTGTGGCCAGATACTTGCTTTCGAAAACATAATCCTCCCGGTAAGGAATTCCGGCCTCTTCCAGAGCCATCTGATATCCCAACAGCTTATAGTGATAAGCGCTGGTCAGCGGGTCTCCGCTGGCATAGGCAATCCGTCGGTGGCCATTCGCGATCAGATAACGGATCGGCAATGTTACGGACTCCGTATAATCATTGCGCACATAATCTGAAAATTCGCTTGGGCAGCCCAGCGCTACTACTGCCGGAATGTATTTTCTCAAAAGCTTGATAAACTCCTTGGTGTAAAGGGAACCAACCACGATCACTCCGTCTACCCGTTTTTGTACAATAAGCTTCGGAAGCCTTTTGCTTCCTGATTCATAGTAGAAATTTTCCAGCAGCAGCCCATACCCCATATTTTCCAGGCATTCCGCTATTTTTAATATGTATTCGGTATAAAAAATATCCTCGCTGCCATCCTTGCTGTGCCGTCTGGACTCATATCGGTCATAGGTCATGGTAATCAGCCCGATATTCTGTTTTTTTCTCGTTACAAGCTCCCGAGCGGATACATTGGGAATATAGCCTAAGCGATCGATCGCCTCTAATACTCTTTCTCTTGTGGATGGTTTTACGCAATCAAGCCCATTTACCACCGCTGATACCGTAGTGGCCGAAACACCAGCTTCCTTCGCCACGTCTTTAATGGATACCATATTCAACTTATCCCCCTTTGTGGTCAATCGTAAAATGCGGCTATTACGAAATCTTCCGTGCACAGCGAGAGCCCCAAAAAACAGCCTTAGGCTTCTTCTCTATAATTTTCCAATGGGAAATCCAGCCTACAGTAGCACCCATCGAAAAGAAGCTGCTTAACCTGCGCTAAAGCTTACCGCTCATATCTTAACGTTAAGATAAAAATATCATACAATATCAAAAAAGTCAATAATAAAATATATTATTTTTAATATTTTCTGTTTGTTTATTTTAAAAATACGCAAAAATTTAAACATAAAAAATTCTAAACGTTACGGTTTTTATGTATGCCATCGTTTTAGATTTTACTTTATATCGCCCAATCTATGGATTTAAAGTCACATGCCTATGGTTAAAAGGCAGAAGCAACAAATTCCCCATTAGACGCCATCCACTATGAGAAATATTTAATTTTCAAAACTTTACTATTTGATGAAAAATCCGTTATACTAAATTGTAACCGCATTTTTGTTCCAGATCGCCGACAGAAGATAATGAAATTCGACTTCTATTGACATAAATTAAGGATTAAGCTATAATTGTATAGAATCCAAGACACTGGTAAAACAGCAAATATTATTGTGAAAAAGAAAAATAAACGCCTTTTTTTAAGCAAATTTTACTGTCTGTTTAATTATAGATTATTAAAATAAAAAATATCCACTTTTTATTGCGATTTTTCCAGAACTTTGCGGGAACTCTTTATAGAAAGAAGATCCTTATGTTTTGATTTGGCGTTCTTCCGGTGGATATTTTTTATTGGCCTTTTAGGAATTGTTAGAACTCAAATTTCCTTTGTTTTACAAGGCTGGAATCAGATTCTTTTTATCCTGCGATTTCCTATGGGAAAGCGGTTGACAACATATGCTTGCCCGAGTAGAATATACAAAGGATCCGAAATTTGTCGAACGCAAGCCGGTTTGTCTTTTGGAAAAGCAGCGCAATTCCCGCCGTGGTCGGTTGATTTTGCATAGGTTTTGCCCAAAACCTCGACTTCATAAATTTAAAGAAATCAAGGAGGAGATCGGATGGCATTGAAAGAGGCGCTTCAGCGCGGTTCTATTCAATCATCTCCGTATCAAAAGCAAGGAAACGTAAAAAATTCAGATCAGCTTCACATGTTTTCTGAAAATCAAAAAGCCTATTTCGTGGTAAAACGGTCATTGGATATTGTACTATCCTTTTTATTGCTAGCGGTGCTCAGCCCTATCTTTATCATGTGTGCGCTGGCAATTAAGCTGGAATCCTCTGGCTCTGTCATTTTCCGCCAGGAACGGGTAGGCAGAGGCGGCGAGCCGTTTCGCGTTTATAAATTCCGTACCATGTATAAACATACGCCTAATAACGTTGCCACGAATCAGTTTAAAAACCCCGGCCACTACATTACAAAAGTCGGAAAAATTCTTCGTGTCACCAGTTTGGATGAGCTTCCTCAATTGCTCAATGTCTTAAAAGGAGAAATGAGCCTTGTTGGGCCTCGCCCTTTAATCCTAGCGGAAGAAAAGATCCATTCACAGCGTTTAAAAAGAGGCGTATACAGTCTTCGCCCCGGCGTAACCGGATATGCCCAAGTAAACGGCAGAGATCTGGTCGACGAGGAAAGCAAGGTAAATTTAGATACGGAATATCTCATGCATATTTCCTTCTTTCTGGATCTCAAGATATTATTAAAAACCGTTGCTGTGGTTTTCAGCAGAAAAGATTACCAGGAGGGCTGTGTGGAAAACGCGGATGCTGTAACAGCTAATAAGCCCGAAGACGCCAATGCCGCTTAAAAAATTTTTCAGCGGCATTTTAATATAATCCGCTTTTTCATACGGCATACCGCACAGATTAAAAAGCCTCTCTTGTATTCAAAAGCAAGAGAGGCTTTTCTTTGCTTTATAAATTGATAAAAAAGCATTTACAAATTCCTACTGGCCGCCCCTTAAAAAGCATAAAGCAAAAATTTTTCCACAAAGGAAGGAAGAAATAAACGAAACAGACGGTTAGGCAAACCCGCAGAGAAAGCTTTACTGTATCATTTTATTAGCCGAAACGGCATGAGATCCGTTCTATGCTGTTCTTTCCAGCACAAGATTCAACCCTTCAAACGGGAATCCGCAGGGAACCCTCATGCAAGGGTTCGGAGCCTTTCCCGCATTAAAAAAGAGGCTTCCTTTAAAGCCTTGGCTTTCTGCTCCAAATCTGAGCCGTCAAAAGCAGAAGCCGGACCTGAGGCGCTGAAAGCAGCGACCTGGCTGCTTTCCGGCAACAGCACAGGCACGCCCACACATTTCACGCCATACTCATGTTCCTCGTTATCCACGCTAAAGCCTTTTTCTCGAATCAAGGCGGCTTCCTGTCTCAGCCGGTCCGGCTCGGTTATGGTATATCGTGTAAAGGTGTGAAAGGAAACTGATTGCGTAAGATAAGCCTCCAGTTCTTCCGAAGGCATAAACGCCATCATCACCTTTCCCAGCGACGTACAATACAGCGGCGCGGTTTCGCCAATAATGGTCCGATAGGGAAAATGATTGTCCTTTTTATGCGGGTAGGCGCTGCAAAGGTAAAAGACCTTTTGCCCTCGCAAAACGGCAAAATATGTAATGGCCCCCAATTCATTGGAAACCTCCTTCATAATGTCATACAACACGCGCTGATACCCTAAATTTTCATTAATCAAATAGGAAAACTCCAGCAGCTTCAACCCCAGGCGGTATTTCCCGGTAGCCTTGTTCTTTTCCAGATATCCATGCTGTTCAAAGGTTGCCACAATATTAAACACATTGCTTTTATGCAGCTCCAGGATTCTAGCGAGCTCCGTGATCCCCAGCTCAGGGGTGACGGAGCCAAAGCACTCTAAAAGCTTCAGAGCCTTGTCCAGAGATTTCATTTTCGGCTGTTCCGTATTGTCTTTTTCCAACTTGATCACCCCATATACCTTCTCGCGCCCGGCAGGCAAATTCTCAGAGACGCAGGAATATTCTAACACAACTCCTGGAAATTCGCAAAGCACTTCAATAACAGGATTTCAGGATTTTTTCAACAGTACCTTTTTATTATATTTTATGGACCACATCCGATTTATTTTAAACAGCGGGAAAAGGGCGGCGCGGTAAAAAGCAAGAACAGCAGAAAACCGAATCAAACGCCTGTCGTTCGTCATAGTAAAAACCACAGTTGGTATTTCTTGAACTGAAGCAGCTTTCCCTAGCGTCTTCGATAGTTCGGACAAGCCTGCGGTTTCCCTTCCCATAAAAAAACTCCGGGATGGAAGCGACGCTTCCATCCCGGAGTTTTTGTTTTGCTCCCGTTAATTCATTATGCACTGCTGTTTGGCCGTCAGCGGGAACGCCAACCCCAGAATCCATGTCCCCCGTTAAGAGCATCTATGAGCGGGAAAGAGAGCTTGACTGGGCAAGCCGGGAACAATCCGGCCCCTTTCCCGGCTTGTTCTCGGCAGAAAAACCAGCCTGCCCCCCGGAATATCTCCGACAGCCAGTTCTGTTTGCAGAAGGCTTCTCTGGTTCTTAGGTGCTTACCACCGGTTAAAGCCGCGCATCGTCAGCACCTGGCTGCTGACGCCCTGGGAAAGCTCGGACACTAAAAACAGAGCGCCGTTGGCCACAGTATCCGGGGAAAACAGATCCCCGCCCGCTTTTAAAATAAATTCCCTCGCCGCGGATTTCTGGAACATTTCCGTATCTACCGGGCCGGGACAAATCACATTAACCCGGATTCCGTTAGGCCGCTGCTCATCGCCCAGGGCCTGGCTCAGGCAGAGCAGCGCTGCCTTAGAGGCAGAATAAGCGGAGCTGCCCGGCAGTCCCCGGAGAGCCGCTCCGGAGGCGATGGAGCAGATATTTCCGCATTTATTTTGGATCATGATCGGCAAAACCGCTTTAATCATCAGCACTACCGAGCGGAGATTGACCTCCATGATTTTATCAAAGGTTTCCATGGACATTTCATTCAGGGGCATTTCCCGGGAGATTCCGGCGCAATTCATTAAAATATCCACTGTGCCGAATTTCCGCACTACAGTATCTACCGTATCCATTACCAAGCCTTCCACCGTTAGATCCGCCGCGATCGCCTCCACCTTGGTTCCAAACGCCTCTACCTCAGCCTTGGATTCCTTCAGTTCCTTTTCCAGAATATCCAGCATTACGACATCAGCGCCCTCCCGGGCGAATTTCAATGCCACTGCCTTTCCGATGCCCCTGGCCGCTCCCGTCACGATAGCGGTTTTTCCCACTAAAAGCTTTTCCATTGTCTCCAACCCTTTCTGATGATAAAATTTTCCGCCGCACCCAAAGCGGCGGTTACCCTTTTATGTCACAGCGGCGGCTTCCGCTGCTTCAGCCCATTTATTGTTCTTCAATACGGAACATTGTTCTTTTTTATATTTATTATAAAAGCCGCACAAAAAAAAGTCAATCATAACAGCTCTTTGGTAAAGTCCCTTAAGAAAAATCAGGAGACGGCCGGCCTGAATCCGTTCGCCTTTTTCGGTACGCAAAGGGGATCTGGTATTTACTTTTTAGCATATTCGGAGTAAAATAAAGGTGCAAAAAAAACGTTTTAAATCGTAAAAGGGGGATTTGCTGTGAGAATTTTTATGGTGTCCGATATCGAAGGGTTAACCGGCGTTTATCATTGGGCCCAGACAAAGCCAGGCAACCCCGCCTATGACGAAGCCCGCGAGCTTCTGATGGGCGACTTGCTGGCGGCGGTGGAAGGCGCTCATGACGGCGGCGCCGATGAGATTGTCGTTTATGACATGCACGAAAGCGGACGCAATATCTTTACCGACCGCCTGCCCGCTTATGTGCGCCATATCGCAGGCAAGCCTCCTGTTTTGACCGAGGAGTTTCGCATGGGTAAAAGCTATGACGGCTTGTTCATGCTTGGCAACCATGCGATGCCCTTCACAAGGGATTCTGTGCTCTGCCACGCCTACTGGCTTTCCGACGGCATGTTTACCGTTAACGGCATCGATGTTGGTGAAATCGGTATGGAAGCTTTGATCGCCGGCCAATACGGTGTCCCCTTGCTTCTGGTTACCGGCGATCTGGCGGCGAAAAAGGAAGCCCTGGCTCTCTCCCCAGACACCCGCTGCGCCGTAGTGAAGGAATCCTCCGGCTACCGGAACACCGCCGTGTGTTATCCCGCCTGTGAAACACAGGAGGAAATTTACCGTCAGGCCAGAGACGCGGTAAAGCACGCCTCTGAAATCGCTCCTGTAACGCTTCAGGCGCCTTACACCTTAAGGTTTACTTTCCGGGGCCAGGTTCGGCCTGAAATAAAGGCCTTGCCGGGCATTGCCGCCATAGACGACAAAACCTATGAGCTGAAAGGCGGCGACCTGCATAAGATGTGGGAGCTGGTAAACGACGCCTGCTGCAACTGGCTGGATGTTTAGCTTTGAGAAAAATCCGCCTCTAAAGAGGCAATTGAGGTGATAGCTTGTATCAAATTCAATTTTCCCGGGGCTTAGACGCTCTGCCCCTGGCCAAGGAGCTTCGAAGGAAGGTCTTCATAACCGAGCAGGGCTTCCAAAATGAGTTTGACGACATTGACCGCACCGCTTGGCACGTGCTGATCTCTGAAGGCGGCTTTCCCTGCGGAACCGGACGAGTGTTCGAAACGCCGGCCGGCTCAGGCTGCTACCACCTGGGAAGAATCGCGGTGGAAAGAGATTATCGAAAACAGCACATTGGCTCTCTGGTTTTGAAAAAGCTGGAAGAAAAGGCCAGGGAGCTGGGCGCCAGGGAGCTTCAGCTTTCCGCCCAGGTGCAGGCCCAGGGATTTTATGAGAAAAACGGTTACCAGGCCTTTGGCTCCATTTATCCCGATGAGCATGTTCCCCACATTTCTATGAAAAAGAAGGTTTAATCGTTTACACAAAACACAGCAAAATTGGACAATTCAGGCTGGCTTTTGGCCCTGCCGTTTTGTCCGATTTTGCTGTGCTTTCTTTTTCTCTCTCATCCTGATTTTTCCTAGTAAATACGGTCAAAATTCCTACTTAAATCCTGTGGGATTTGTCAATTGAAAATTAAGGGAGGATGTTTTATAATTCGCTTGTAAACGATTACAGAAAGGTGACGTTTATGCTGACGATTAAAGAGGTCGCTCAAGCGGCAAACGTATCTGTTGCCACCGTTTCCAGGGTGCTGAACCACGATAAGCGCGTCGCTCTAAAGACAAAGGAGCATGTATTAAAAGTGGTCAAGGAGCTGGATTATACCCCTAACACGCTAGGCCGGAATCTTCGGGTCAGCGCAACCAAAAAAATCCTAGTGCTTCTGCCGTCGGTTCTCAACCAGTTTTTTTCCAGCGTCATGCAGGGAATCGAGGAAAGCGTTCAGGCCAGAGGCTATCAGGTGATGATGTCCACCACCAGAAGCGACCCTCAGATTGAGCAAAGCTACATAGAGTTTCTATACAACAAGAGTATTGACGGAATTATCTTTTTTAATTCTGAGCAGACGCCGGAGGCCATTGACCGGCTTTCAAAAAAATATCCTATCACCTTCTGCATCAGCAGTCTGGAGGGAGCCAAAGCCTCGGCGGTGACTATCGACAACGTGAGAGCGGCTTATGACGCGGTATCCTCTCTGATACAGGCGGGGCACCGAAAGATCGCCTTGGTGTATGAGCCGGAGGCCTCTCATGGAAATCTCAGGGGCCAGGGCTACAAAAGGGCGTTAGCCCAATTCGGCCTGCCGATTCGTCCCGAGTATTTGCAGCCGTGCGATTCCTCCTTCGATTCCGGCGCGGAGGCCTGCGGGCGGCTGATGGCTCTTTCCGATCCGCCCACCGCCATTTTTGCTATTTCCGACGTGATTGCGGCCGGTGTGGTTCAGCGGCTCCTGCGTCTCCAAAAAATCCCCGGCAGAGACGTGGATGTGTTTGGTTTTGACAACACGGACATCTCCCGGATGATTACCCCGACCTTGAGCACGATACAGCAACCCGGCTATCTGATGGGAAAGCTGGCAACTGAGCTGCTGTTTGAAAAAATGGAGGATTTAACCGCTCCCAGCAAGACCATCTTTGTACCTCACGAGTTAATTTTCCGGGAAACCACCCGAAAAGCTGTAAAACCAGAGGAGGAAGGCACATGAAGCTAGGCGTTTTCACCGCGATCCTAGACCATCAGCCCTTGGAAACGGCGCTGGATTATTTGCAGGGCCTTGGCGTCCAGGCGGTAGAGCTGGGCTGCGGCGGCACCGCCGGACATTCCCACGCCAACCCGGAGATTCTTTTGAATGACGCCGGCGCTCTGCGGGAATTTCAGCGGACCATTGACAGACACCACATGGAAATCAGCGCCTTAAGCTGTCATGGCAATCCGGTCCATCCCAATCCTGAGACGGCCCGGGCCTATGATAAAACCATACGGGACACGATCCTGCTGGCCCAGCGGCTGGGGCTCCGCCGAATCAATACCTTTTCCGGCTGCCCCGGCAGCGATCCTGACGCCCACTATCCCAACTGGGTCACCTGTCCCTGGCCGGAGGATTTTCAGGAGGTTCTGGACTACCAATGGAACCAGGTCCTCATTCCCTATTGGCGGGAAACGGCGGCCTTCGCCGCTGAGCACGGCGTTACTCAAATCGCTCTGGAAATGCATCCGGGCTTCTGCGTCTACCATACAGAGTCGCTCCTGCGCCTGCGCCGCGCCGTGGGAGAGCAGATCGGCGCCAATTTGGATCCCAGCCATCTGATCTGGCAGGGCATGGATCCTATCGCGGTAATCCGGGCCTTAAAGGGCGCGATTTTTCATTTTCACGCCAAGGATACTAAAATTGATCCTTACAATACGGCGGTCAACGGCGTGCTGGACACCAAGCCTTACCGGGAACAGGAAACGCGGTCCTGGAACTTCCGAAGCGTTGGCTACGGCAACGGCCTGCTGTATTGGAAAGATATGATCAGCAATCTGCGGCTGGCAGGCTATGACCACGTGATCAGCGTGGAGCATGAGGACGGTTTAATGAGCCGGTCGGAGGGGTTAGCCAAGGCCTGCGGATTTCTAAAAGACATTATTATTCAAGAAAAGGTGGGTATGACACAATGATTGCAAAATGCGGCACTGTTATCATTGGGTATGGCGGCATGGGGGGCTGGCATACTCAGCAGCTTAAAACCATGGAGGAAATTAACCTTCTGGGAGTGTACGACATTCTTCCCGGCAGAAACCTGCTGGCGGAGGAAAAGGGGCTTCACGCTTACAGCTCCTTTGAGGAGGTGCTCAACGATCCCCAGGTAGACCTGGTGACTGTGGCGATTCCCAATGATCAGCACCGGGATGTGTGCATCCAGGCGATGGAAGCCGGTAAAAACGTTATCTGTGAAAAGCCGGTAGCCTTGAACAGCCGGCAGCTCCAGGATATGATCGACGCTTCTAAGAAAAACGGAGTTTTGTTTACCGTCCATCAAAACCGCCGGTGGGATGAGGATTTCCTCACTATGAAAAAAATCTACGACGAGGGCACTTTGGGCCCTGTGTTCAATATCGAGACCAGAGTCCACGGCTCCCGCGGGATTCCCGGCGATTGGCGCAACGCCAAGGTGCACGGCGGCGGCATGGTGCTGGATTGGGGCGTCCATATGCTGGATCAGATCATGATGATGGTTGAGAAACCCCTGCGCTCCGTTTACGCTATTTTATCCCATGTGACCAACGACGATGTGGACGACGGCTTCAAAATCTTCCTGGATTTTGAGGGCGGGCTCAACGTCCAGGTCGAGGTAGGCACCAGCAATTTCATCAATCTGCCCCGCTGGTATATGCAGGGAAACAACGGCACCGCTGTTATGCCCGACTGGTTCGCGGAAAACGGCAGGATCGTCATGGTATCCGATTGGGAAAACCGGGACGCGGTTCCCGTCGTGACCGCCGCCGGTCTGACCAAGACCATGGCTCCCCGGACGGACGACACCATTTTAGAGTATCCCCTGCCGGTCCTTCACTCCGACGTAAGGGACTTCTACCGCAACGTGGTTAAGGCCATTCGCGGAGAGGAGGCCCAGCTTGTCACCCATGAGCAGGTGATGAAGGTTATGAAAGTGATGGAAGCGGCGTTTCGTTCAGCTGACACCAACCAAGTTGTTACGGATATTTTTTGATCCACTCTCTCAAAGGGGCGGCGCGGAATTCGCGCCGCCCCTTCCCCTTTTTCATCTCAAGCAAAAAAGGCCGGTCCTGCACAGCAGCATCATTGCTTCCGCCTTTCTTGAGCCGATCAAACCGTTTTCTCACCGAGAGGCCGGCTTTCCCGCTTTTGCTTTTCCTTTGGCTCGCTGGAAAGCCGTTTTTCAGAAAACAATCGAAAAGGCCAGCGGAAATGCCTGAGAAAAGGCCAAAAAAGCGTGGCGTTTTTTTTACTTTTATGGTATTCTAAAGATTAGGACTATCTCGTTTTATCTTGGTCCAATCTGATAACGAAACAGGTGATCGCTTGCCCGCTGCCGCTAGAATCAGCCGGAAGGGCCGCATCCATCTGATGGATGAAATCCGGGGCCTTTGCGTTCTGCTGATGATTTTTTATCACGCCTTTTACACCATGTCCATGCTGTTCCATTGGGAGCTTGGAACCAAGCTGCTGGTGTTCTTCTCTCCGGCGGAGCCTTTTTTCGCCGGGCTTTTTATCCTCATTTCAGGAATTTCCAGCCAGCTTTCCCACAGCAATCTGATCCGAGGCCTGAAGCTTCTGGGCGTGGCTCTGGCGCTGACCCTGGTGACCTATTTTATCATTCCCAGCGAGCTGATCGTATTCGGGATCCTGCATATGCTGTCGGTCTGCATGATCGTCTTCGGCCTGGGGCAGAAGCTTTGGGACAGGATCCCCCTGATCTTGGGCCTGGCCGTCTGCGCGGTGCTTTTCTTAATCACCATGCCGGTATCCGACGGATACCTCGGCCTGCCCGGCACTCTGGCGTGGAAAATTCCAGCCGGATGGTATGAATTCGGCTGGCTGTTCCCTCTGGGCATCCATCGCGCCGATTTCTTTTCCGCCGACTATTTCCCTCTGTTCCCTTGGATCTTTCTCTTTTTCTGCGGCACCTACATCGGCCGCTGGGCCAGGAACGGCAAGTTCCCGGACTTTACCTATCGTCTGCGGTTTACATCCCTGAGCTGGATGGGCCGCCACGCCCTGATTTTATATCTTATTCACCAGCCGCTGATCTTCGGCGTGTGCACTTTGATTTCCTGGATCATTTCCCTTTAGCCGGATTGGCTCCGCGCCTCGCGGCTCGACTGCAATTATATCGTTACCTATTGCTTAGGAGGACTCAGCTATGGATTTTACCACCGTACTCTGCGATCAATTTCACTTACAGCCCTGGCAGGTGAACAATGTTATCCAGCTTCTGGATGAGGGAAACACCATCCCCTTTATCGCCCGTTACCGCAAGGAAGCCCACGGCACCCTTGATGACCAGGTGATCCGGGAGCTCAGCGAACGCCTGGACTACTTAAGAAACCTGCAAAAAAGAAAAGAGGAGGTCGGCGAGGCCATCGCCGCCCAGGAAGCTATGACCGGGGAGCTCCAGGCCGCCCTGGACGCCGCCGCCACGCTGGCGGAGGTAGAGGACATTTACCGGCCTTACCGGCCTAAACGGATGACCCGTGCCACCAAGGCGAAGGAACGGGGACTGGAGCCTTTAGCCCAGCGGATCTATGCCCAGGAAAAGGATTCTCCCTATCCCATCGATATGGCGGCGGAATTTGTCAACCCGGAAAAGGAAGTGGAAACCCCGGAGGACGCTTTATCCGGCGCCCTGGACATTATCGCGGAGGAAATCTCCGACGACGCGGGCATCCGCCGGCGCCTCAGGGTGATCGCCCTGTCACAGGGCGTAGTCGTATCCAGGGCGGCGAAGCCTGATGAGGATTCGGTTTACTCTCAATATTACGATTACCGGGAGCCGGCGGCAAAAATCGCCGGCCACCGGGTCTTGGCCATCGACCGGGGAGAACGGGAAGAATTTTTAAAGGTTTCTCTTGAACTGGACCAGGACAAGGCCATGAATATCGTCAATTCCGTGGCGCTCAAAGGGCCTTCCCCCTGCTATGAGGCGGTCTCGGAGGCCGCCCTGGACGCCTACACCCGCCTGATCTTTCCGTCGGTGGAACGGGAGCTGCGCTCTACCCTGTCGGAGAACGCCCAGGAGGCCGCCATTAAGGTATTCAGCGTGAATCTGAGAAACCTTTTGATGCAGCCGCCTGTCAAGGGCAAGGTGGCGATGGGCCTTGACCCGGGCTACCGCACCGGCTGCAAGGTAGCGGTGGTGGACGCCACCGGCCGGGTACTGGATACCGGCGTCATTTATCCCACACATTCCCAGTCCCGGGTTCAGGAGGCCAAAGCCCTGGTATCCCGGATGATTCAGAAATACCAGGTGGAGGTCATCGCCATCGGCAACGGCACCGCCTCTAAGGAAACGGAAATGTTCACCGCGGAGGTGCTGTCGAACCTTCCCCAGCAGGACAAGGAACGCTGCGCCTATATGGTGGTCAGCGAGGCCGGCGCGTCGGTATATTCCGCCTCCAAGCTTGCGGCGGAGGAATTTCCTCAGTTCGACCTGACCCTGCGGAGCGCCGTCTCCATCGCCCGCCGGCTTCAGGACCCTCTGGCGGAGCTGGTAAAAATCGATCCCAAGGCCATCGGCGTGGGGCAGTATCAGCACGACATGCCCAAAAAGCGGCTGGATGAAGCTTTGGGCGGCGTGGTGGAGGACTGCGTCAACAACGTAGGCGTGGATCTGAACACCGCTTCCCCCTCCCTGCTGGAGCGCATCTCCGGCCTGAGCGCCGCAGTCTCGAAAAACATCGTCAAGTACCGGGAGGAAAACGGGGCCTTTACCAGCCGGAACGAGCTGAAAAAGGTCAACAAGCTGGGGCCAAAGGCATTCGTCCAGTGCGCCGGTTTTCTGCGGGTGCCGGAAAGCAAAAACGTGCTGGACAACACCGGCGTCCATCCCGAATCCTACGGTGCCGCCAAGGAGCTTTTAAAGCTGTGCGGCTTTGAGGAGGATGACGTGAAAAACGGCAGCTTGTCCGGCCTGGCAGACAAGGTGGCGGCCTTAGGGGAGGAATCGGTGGCTCAGCAGATCGGCGTAGGCGTGCCGACCCTCCAGGATATCGTTAAGGAGCTCCTAAAGCCTGGACGGGACCCCAGAGACGAGCTGCCGCCCCCCTTGCTCCGCACCGATATTTTGGAACTGAAAGACCTGAAGCCCGGCATGGAGCTTACCGGCACGGTACGCAACGTGATCGATTTCGGCGCCTTTGTGGATATCGGCGTGCACCAGGACGGGCTGGTACACATCTCTCAAATCTGCAATAAATATATCAAGCACCCCAGCGAGGTGCTTAAGGTCGGGGACATCGTCAAGGTCTGGGTTCTCAATGCAGACCCGGTTAAAAAACGGATTGGCTTGACCATGAAAGAGCCGAAGCAATAAGCCGGCCCTGTTTCCTTACCGGCCAGCCTTGCTTTTCCGGCGGAGAAAGCAAGAGATAAAACGGCAGGCTGGGTTTGGCGTCCCGCCTTTTCCAGTATATCGCAAAAGGCAGGCCGCTGGGCCTCATTTGAGCCGTGACAAGCAGCTCTTTCCGGCGGCAGGGGGCTGCCTGCGGCCGATAGGAACAGAAAAGCTTTGAATAAAGCGTAAATTTTTCAGCGTCCGGGAGTAAATTCCTTTTCTTTGGTTGCTTCCGCCCCGGAAAATCACTATAATAGAAATCAGTAATAACTCGAAAGGTCGTTTTACCATATGAAGCTAGGTATTGTCGGTTTGCCTAACGTGGGCAAGTCCACCCTTTTTAACGCGATTACCAACGCCGGCGCCCAATCGGCCAACTATCCCTTTTGCACCATTGAACCCAATGTAGGCATCGTGGCGGTGCCGGATCCGCGGCTGGACAAGCTGGCGGAGCTTTACCATCCGGTGAAGGTGACCCCGGCTGTGATTGAATTTGTGGATATCGCCGGTCTGGTAAAGGGCGCCTCCAAGGGCGAGGGCCTGGGCAATAAGTTCCTTTCCAACATCCGGGAGGTAGACGCTATCGTCCACGTGGTCCGCTGCTTTGAAAATGACGATATCGTTCATGTAGAGGGCAGCATTGATCCCGCCCGGGACATCGAGACGATCAACCTGGAGCTGATCCTCTCCGACATCGAGATGCTGGACCGCCGCATGGACAAAACGCTGAAAATGATAAAGGCGGATAAAAAATACCAGGGAGAGTATGACTTCTTTCAGCGGGTAAAGGATACCTTAAATCAGGGCAGGCCCGCCCGCTCTGTGGAGTGTAACGAGGAGGAAGGCGAGTGGCTTTCTTCCGTGGCGCTGCTGACCAACAAGCCTATCATTTACGCCGCCAATATGAGCGAGGATGATTTTAAAAACGGCATTGAGGGGAACCCCTACTATAAGGTGGTGGCGGACATCGCCGCTTCTGAGCACGCCGGCGTGCTGCCGATCTGCGCGGAAATCGAGGCGGAGATCGCCGGAATGGAGCCGGAGGAAAAGGAACTGTTCCTCAGCGATATGGGGCTGACGGAGTCCGGCCTGGACCGGCTGATCCGGGCCTGCTATTCTTTACTGGGACTGATTTCCTATCTGACCGCCGGACAGCCGGAGGTTCGGGCCTGGACCATTAAAAAAGGCACAAAGGCTCCCCAGGCCGCCGGCAAAATTCATTCCGATTTTGAGCGCGGCTTTATCCGGGCGGAGGTCATCGGCTATCAGGAGCTTCTAGACAACGGCTCTATAGCCGCCGCTAAGGAGAAGGGTCTGGTTCGTTCCGAGGGCAAGGAATACGTCATGCAGGATGGCGACGTGGTTCTGTTCCGGTTTAACGTATAAGGAGTGACAACATGGAAAACGAAGTGAAATGCGTAAGAACCCTGCCGGTTGATTATACTCCGGTTTACCTTATCGACCGCCGCAGTCCGGGACCGATGGCGGTAATTCTGTTCGTGGCCGCTTTTTTTATCGATATTCTGCTGGTCGCTTTCCCCATCGTTTTAGGCGGCGTGGAATTCACTCTGGCGGTACCCGGCCTGATCGACACCCCGAAGCAGTTGGCCTTCCTGGCCGCGGTTCTGCTTGGGATGCTGCTGATGTGGAACCTCCACGAGCTGGTCCGTTTGATTTGCTGCGCCGTGGTTTCCAAGGGGAAACGCTTAAAATACCGTTTTCGCCCCATGGCTCCGGTAGCCAGCATCAAAGAATTTTACTGGACCAAAAAGACCTTTTATGTTTATTTGCTCCTGCCGCCCGTTCTGTTCACCGCCGGCTTTTTTATCGGCATGGCCTGCACCGGCTCCGGCCCTTTTTTCTGGATGTTCCTGCTGTTCCAGCTTCCCAGCCTGCTGGCCTGCTATCATCCGGTGAACGACGCCATGGCTCTTCATAACCTGCCGGACAACGTGCTGATTTACCGTGAGGGCTGGCAGATGAAATTTTACGCCCCGGAAGGCACAAAAACCAATATTAAGGTCTATAAGCCCAAGCCCAAGAAAAAAAGATAATAAAAAAGCTGTAAGGCATTCAGAACTTAGTTTGCCTTACAGCTTTTCTCTTTTCCGTGATATTGGATAAGCTAATCCCGCTGGTATGCCTATCTCAATGACAAGCCCTTCACAGCCTGAATTATATTCTTTTAAACATCATTTCAAGGCCAGCGCCCCTTTATAGATATCGCCCTTTTTCAGCCCGGTCTGCTGGGAAGCTGTTTTTGCCGCCTCAGACGCGGACATCCCTTGCTCCCGCATTAGCCCGGCGGCGATTTCCACCGCCTGCTCCAGGGTGTACCCCTCCTGGAGCTCCTCTGGCTTGGCCCCCTCGATGACCAGAACAAATTCTCCCTTGATGTTCCCCTCGGAATACCGGGCCGCCGCCGCCTTTAACGTGGTGCGTATGACCTCCTCGTGGATCTTCGTCAGCTCATGCACCACCGCAATCCTCCGGTCTCCCCAGGCGGCGTACATATCCCGCAGGCAGGCGTGGAGCTTATGGGGCGCCTCGTAAAAGATCATGGTGCGGGTTTCGTTTTTCACCTGCTCCAAATGGTCTCTCCGGCTCTTTTTATTCGTGGATAGAAAGCCCTCAAAGGTAAATCTTCCCGTCGGCAGACCGGAAACCGCCAGTGCCGCGATGAGGGCGCTTGGCCCGGGCACCACGCTGACGGTGATCCCCCGCTCTCCGCAAAGCCGCACCAGGTCCTCCCCCGGATCAGAAATCGCGGGCATTCCCGCGTCGGAAACCAGCGCGCAGTTCTCCCCGGCCTCTATTTTTTGGCAGATCAGCTCTCCGTGAAATTTCCGGTTGTGCTCAAAATAGCTGATCATGGGCTTTTTGATTTCAAAATGATTCAGCAGCTTCAGCGTCACCCTGGTATCCTCCGCCGCAATAAAGTCCGCTTGGCGCAGGGCTTCCACCGCTCTGGGAGACATGTCCCCCAAATTCCCAAGGGGCGTTCCCACTACCGTTAGTATTCCGCTCATTTTCTTCCTCCGGTAAAGGCCGCGTCCGGCCTTTTGTGTATTTGCTTCCTTTCAAGGAAGCCCATTCCAGCTCCCGCTGTGAAAAATCCAAACCGCCGCAGCCCAGGGCATGATCCTTGTTCCGTCAGCGCAAAGCGGCGGCTATCCTTGAAAACAGCGGGCAGACCCGCGCTGTTAATTTCGTACTGCCAATTCCGCCGCGCCTCTCATACCGTGCCGCTTCGCTTTTCTGACGGCGGTACCCTCCTGCGAGATCCCTTGCGCAAAATTCATTCCTGCTCCTTTCGGTAGCTGCCGTAAATCCGCTTCATCTCGCCGCTGTAAGCTCCTGTTTCATCCTCGATCAGCAAAACCGGCTCCATCACAAGCCCGGGCCTTCCGCCCTTTTTGCCCTCTAAAAGAAACAGCTTAGCAGGCTTTTCCGCCCTCTGCTGAACAAGCCGCATCCGCTTCGGCTCCAGACCCGCTTCCCGCATGGTCTCTATCACGTCGCACATCCGCTCAACCCGGTGGCAGAGGCAAAGGCTTCCGCCGTATTTCAGCAGCCCCGCAGCGCTGAGACACACATCCTCGATGGTGCAGGCCACCTCATGCCTGGCAATCCTTTTTCCCTCCTCCGCATTGACCAAACCCGCTCCCACGGTTTTATAGGGCGGGTTACAGGCCACCAAGTCCATGGCGCCCATCGGCAGCTTCCCTTGCAGCTGCCGCAGATCCTCCCGGAGCACCGTCACCAGCTCCTCTTTTTCATTATATTTTACCGTGCGGCGCAGCAGGTCCACGGCTTCCTCCTGAATTTCCACTGCGGTAATGTGAGCGGGAGGCTGTTCTCTGAGCCAGATCATGGAAATCGCCCCGCATCCCGCTCCCAGCTCCGCCGCCTGCTTCCCTTTCACCGGGAGGCAAAAGTCCGCCAAAAGGATGGTGTCGGTTCCGAAATGGTGGGTTTCGTTGACCAAAACGGAAACGCCGTTGCCCAGCGCTTCCAAATGCTCGCCCCAGCGAAACATCTTTCGCTCCCCCTTTCCGATAGAAAAAAGGCGGGGCAAACCCGCCTCGCCTTTTTCTTCATGTACCTAATTATTCCGCCTGGGGAGCGCCCACCGGGCAAGCATCCGCGCAAGCGCCACAATCGATGCAGGTATCGGCGTCGATTACGTATTTGCCGTCGCCCTCGGAAATTGCGTTTACCGGGCAGCCAGCCTCGCACGCGCCGCAGGAAATACATTCATCAGAAATCTTGTATGCCATAAAAGAGACACCTCCTTCTTTTTATCATCTCTATTGTATCATGTGATTCTAAAAAAGCAACTACTTTTTTTGTAAATTCCTGTTGAAAAATCTGTTACTAACCCTCCAGATCCTTCAACTTCTCCACTTCCTCTTTCGCCACCTTGATCTGAGAATCCTTGATAACCTTGACCTGCTTGGCATGGAAGGACATCGGCGCAGCCTCCGGCGCCCGATCCATCCTCACCTTCAGCATCCCGGTGAGAAGGTTCACATCCACCACCACGCCCCGGCCCTCCGGGGTATTTACCACCGCGCCGTTTTTCGGCGTGGTTCTCAGCAGATCGGAATAGGCCGCCTGCTCATATTTCAGGCAGCACATCAATCTGCCGCATGTTCCGGAAATCTTTACCGGATTCAGGGAAAGCCCTTGCTCCTTCGCCATTTTAATGGATACCGGCTGAAACTCTCCTAAAAAAGAGGTGCAGCAGAAAGGCCTGCCGCAGATTCCCAGGCCGCCCATCATTTTCGCCTCGTCCCGCACGCCGATCTGTCTCAGCTCGATCCTGGTGCGGAACACAGAAGCCAAATCCTTCACCAACTCCCGGAAATCCACCCGGCCGTCGGCAGTGAAATAAAACAGTATTTTATTGTTGTCAAAGGTGTACTCTACATCCACCAGCTTCATTTCCAGCTTGTGATCCAAAATTTTCTTTTCGCAAATCTCAAAGGCGTGCCGTTCCTTTTTCCGGTTCTCCTCCACCTTTTTGAGATCTCCCTGGGTAGCCTTGCGGATCATTTTTTTCAGGGGATGAACGATATCCTTATCCTCTATCTCACGATTTTCCATCGCGACCTCGCCGCATTCCACACCGCGGGCAGTTTCCACAATGGCCATATCGCCTTTTTTCATTTGAATGCCGTTCGGATCAAAATAGTAGACCTTGCCTACCTCCTTGAACCGAACTCCAATTACTTCCGCCATTCTTACCTCCGTTATTTTAATTTCGCGCACATCCAGGCGGCGAGAAGGGTTTGATTTACATTCCTTTCCAGCATAGCCTGGGCTTCCAGTACCGCTTCCAGCAAAGCCATCAGCTTTTTTCGGGTGAGCCGCTGGGCAAGGTAGCCGGCGGCCTGCGACGCTGTAACCTGGCTTTCCCCGCCCGCGGCCAAAGCGCAGGCGTCTCGAAAAATCAATGCTAATTCTTTCAGCACGGCGCGGAAAAGCTCCTTATCTTTGGTTAGCGTTCCCGTTTTGGAAACCAAATCATACTCTCTGGCGGATGGAACGGCCTTGGCCATGCTTTCCGCCAGCAAAAACGCCTCGCTTTCCTCCGTCTGAGGATTGTCCTCCTTCTGGACGCGGAAAATCTGCGCCCGGGAACGGACAGTGGGCAGCAGTGAGGACGCCGCCCCGCAGGTCAGCAAAAATATCACGTAGGACGGCGGCTCCTCCAACACCTTTAGCAAGGCGTTTTGGGCCTGCTCCGTCATATGGTCGGCTCCATCCAGGATATAAACCTTGGCCTGGGCCTCGTTGGGCATTACCGCGGCAGAGTCCCGGATCTGCCGGACCTCCTCCACGTGAAAGGAACGGCTTTCCCCCTTTGCCGCCGTAAACGGCGATATCCGGATGGCTGCCGCCCGCGGCCTTCACACAATCTCTGCATACGCCGCAGGGACGCCGGCCCCCGGCGGTACAGACCGCCTGCTGGGCCAGCTTCTCTGCCAGAGCCAGATTCGCCTCCGGATCAGGGCCCTCTAAAATCATCGCATGGGACAAATGATATTCCATGATTCGTCCGTTAAACCTTTTCGTACCGCTCAACGTTCAGGACAAACACAGTAGCGCCGCCCACAGTGACCTGTACCGGGAACGCGGAGTACATCCCCACATCCGCCGTGGTGGTGCTGGGAACGATCTGGGTCCGCTTGCTGCTTTTCTCCGCAATGACCTCCAGAACCTTATCCACCTGTTCATCCTCCACACCAGTCAAAAACGTGGTGTTGCCCGCCATGAGAAAGCCGCCTGTGGTGGCTAATTTAGTTACCTGGAATCCGTTTCTGGTCAACGCGCTGGAAACCGCGGCGCTATCGTCATTGCTTACAATCGCAAGTACTAGCTTCATAGAGAAATCCCCCTATCTTAGTTGTTTCAAAGGGAAGGAAGCCTTCCCTTTTTATTTTAGCACTTTTGCCGAAGAAAAGCCATACCTAATTAGAAACTCCGCCGCTTTTTCCGAAATCACCTCGCCCGGCATCACCACCGGCACTCCCGGCGGACAAGGACAAGCGGCCCGGGCCGCGATTCTGCCTACCGCCAGATTCATTGGAACCTCCTCGCTTGGAGAAAGCACCGCCTTTCTGGGGGAAACCGCCTGCCCCGAAACCGGCGGGATCCGCCGCCCGATGGCAAGAGGAGCCCCCACGGGCATGGACTCAATCGCCCGCTCGACCCTTAGGAACTCCTCCTCTGTATTGAAAGGAGAGGGGATCAGCACCACAAAGCCGTCGTCGGCATATTCAGGCTCCACGCCGCATTCCCGGAAGCCCTGAGCCGCTTTCTGCCCGGTCAGGCCAATCTTTGCGGTATTAAGGGTGATTCGGGCCGGGTCTGTCAGGCCCTCCGGTATACCGAGGCCCTTTGCCGCCGCCAGCTTCTTCACCGCCCCAACCCGGCGTTCCAGTGTTTGAAAGGCCTTCTGCCCCTCCTCCTCAAGCCAGGCCCGGCACAAATCAAGAGAGGCCATCACCGGATAGGACGGGCTGGTGGAGCCGAACAGGCTCATAGCTTCCTTTACTCCCTCCAGATAACGGCTGTCGTTGATCTGAAGCCAGGCTCCGCCGGTCAGCACCGGCAGCGTCTTATGCGCCGAGCAGGCGGCCATAGAGGCTCCCAAATGGATGGGATGAAGGTTTTCCGATAAATAGCCCAGATGGGCGCCGTGAGCGTTGTCTACCAGCAGCGGCACCCCATATTCCTTACATACGCAGGCGATCCCTTGAATATCACAAATCACCCCGTAATAATCAGGACTGGTAAGGTAGACCCCTTTCGCCTCCGGATTTTTCTCCAAGGCTCTGCGGACGCCTTCCGGCGTAATCCGCCCGGCAAGCCCCTCTCCCGCGTTCGGTTCCGGCATTACCCAAACGGGGTCGATTCCCAGAAGGGCCATGGTATTCACGGCGGAACGATGGATGATCCTGCCGCACACCAGCTTTCCCCCGCTGGGCGCCGCCAGTCGGAGCATCCCTTGGATACACATTGTACAGCCGCCGGCAGATAATACGCAAAGTAGTGTAGAAAACGCCTTTGCCGCAGTCTGCTCCGCTTTTAGAATACAGCCCTCCGCTTCAAATAAGCTGTCGGTGTCCGGCAGTTCCGTAAAATCCAAATCGTATAGATTATATTTTAAAAAACTTATTGTATTTTTATGCCCGGGCGTATGAAAGGATGCGTACTTCTTTTTTTGATAATCCGTCAACGCGGTGTATAAAGGCGTTTCCAAAAACATCCCTCCGCTTTTTTGTATTTGACAAACCTTTAAAATCCATTATAGTAATAGGTATACAGTTTCATGAGCTGTCTTTCGTTTAAAATATAAGCGGCGGCTTATAACGGGTTTAAGTAATAAAATTAAAGTCGAGAGGAAAAGGCCAGCCGCACCAAAGCTATGACAAATTCAGGCAGGCCCCGCGGAAAATTCCAGGCGAAAGCCCATGGCCGGTTCAAAGATCGAAATCGGACCTTTCAAAAGGCTGGAGCCAGAGGCCTGAACGCAAAGCCGAACAGGCAGAAAATAAGACGAAAAGAGGTAGTTGCGATGTTTAAATTTCTTTGTAAAGCCGCCGGCATGGTGGCCGTCACGGCTTTGATCCTGAGACTGGGCGAGGCCGTTTCCAACCGCGTTTGCGGCAAACAGCACAGCATCAAGATCATTGGCAGGCCGAAAGAGGCCGGCAGCATTGGTATCATCGGCGGCGCCGACGGCCCAACCGCTATTTTTATCAGCGGCCGGGCGAATCCCCAGGCGGTTTCCAATGTGTTCAGCAGGCTCGCCGGCGTGGTGAAAGCCCGCTGGAATAGGCTGTGGGCTTAAGCGGATTCTCATACCGGAATTTTCTCAGCGGAAAACCGGGCTTTGGAGTTTTCACTGGTACACCAGCGCGGAAGTATTGACGCAAAGGTTCCGGAGCATTCAGATGATATTTTAGCTCAGCTTTCTAAAAGCAGGCCGCCGGCGGAGAATGGGCGGGGCTTCACACAAAGGCCGCCGCTGGCCCAAGGGTTCTTTAAAAGTCCGCCGCAGAGATAAAAATGCTAAGAGAAAATTCAGGCGCTTTTGAAAGGGCGTCCAGAGCCATATAGCGAAAAGTGCCGGCAGTCAGCCGGCACTTTTTATTTTTAATACGCCTTGCCCCAATATACCATAGTTTTCGCGGGTCTGCCGCAGCAAACGCAGGTATCGGACAAGTGCTCCTGCTCAAAGGGCATACAGCGGGAGGAGACCCCTGCTTCCTCCTTGAGCTTTTCCTCGCAGGCCTGGTCGCCGCACCACATGGCCTTGATAAAGCCAGGCTTTTCATCGGCGGTCTTCTTCATTTCCTCCAAGCTGACAGCGGTATAAGTCATCTGCTCCCGGCGGGCCAGCGCCTTATCGTACATTCCCTGGCGAACGGCCTCCAGCAGTTCAGGAATTTTTGCCTCCAGCTCATCCAGAGAGACAAAGGTCTTTTCCCGGTTATCCCGGCGCACCAGCACACACTGATTTTTCTCGATATCCTTAGGGCCGATCTCCAAACGAAGCGGCACACCCTTCATTTCATACTGGCTGAACTTCCAGCCCGGGCTCTGCTCGCTGTCGTCCATCCGGACCCGGCAGATCTTTTTCAGCCTTGCCCGCAGCTCCTCTGCCTTTTCCAATACACCGGGCTTATGCTGGGCAATCGGTATAATCATCACCTGGATCGGCGCCACAGCGGGAGGCAGAACCAGTCCGTTATCGTCGCCGTGGGTCATGATGATTCCGCCGATGATCCGGGTAGACATGCCCCAGGAGGTCTGGTGGGGATACTGAGGCTTGTTCTCCTTATCTGTATAGGTGATCTCAAAAGCCCTCGCGAAGCCGTCTCCAAAATAGTGGCTGGTGCCGGACTGAAGAGCCTTGCCGTCATGCATCAGGGCCTCGATGGTATAGGTGGCTTCCGCGCCGGCGAACTGTTCCTTTTTCGTCTTTCTTCCCTTTACCACCGGAATAGCAAGCTGCTTTTCACAAAAATCCGCGTAAACGTTGAGCATACGCTCAGTTTCTTCCATCGCCTCCTGGGCGGTGGCGTGCATGGTGTGACCCTCCTGCCAGTAAAACTCCACGGAGCGGAGGAAGGGGCGCGTGGTTTTTTCCCAGCGAACCACGGAGCACCACTGATTATACAGCTTGGGCAGATCCCGCCAGGAGTGAATAATATTTTTGTAGTGGTCGCAGAACAGCGTCTCCGAGGTGGGACGGACGCAGAGCCTCTCGGGAAGCTCCTCCTCGCCGCCGTGGGTCACCCAGGCCACCTCAGGAGCGAAGCCCTCCACGTGGTCCTTTTCCTTTTGAAGCAGGCTCTCGGGGATAAACAGCGGCATCGCCACGTTTTCGTGACCAAGCTCTTTAAACTCATGGTCTAAAATATCCCGGATATTTTCCCAAATGGCCCAGCCATAAGGCTCGATAATCATGCAGCCCCGCACGCTGGAATAATCCATCAGCTCCGCTTTCTTTACGATATCTGTGTACCATTTGGCAAAGTCCTCCTCCATCGAGGTGATGGCTTCTACCATTTTCTTCTGTTCTGCCATGTGTGATTACTCCTTTTTATCGGTATCGTCGTCTTTCTTACGGTCAAAGGTTCTGCTTAAAATAAAGATTACCAGAAAGATCAGCACCATTACCACAAAGATGCCAACCATGCCCTCCAGCATCAGCCGCAGGGATTTCCAAATATCCTCTAAATCCACCGGGCCCAGGGCGCTGTTGAAAGCCGTATCTAAAAAATTGTATAGCATCGTCATTAACATCATAGTCCTAACCTCCTTACAGCAGGCCAAAGGTGCGGGCCAGAGAAAGAATAATGCCTCCCGCTACCACGGAACCGATCTGTCCGGCCACATTGGCGCCAACCGCATGCATCAGCAGGTGATTCTGGTTGTCCTCTTTCAAGGCCATCTTCTGGATCACCCTGGCGCTCATGGGGAACGCGGAAATGCCGGCGCCGCCTACCATGGGGTTGATCTTCCTGCCCTTGGGCAGAAAAATGTTTAAAAGCTTGGCAAACAGCACGCCGCCCATGGTATCGAATACAAAGGCGAACAGGCCGAGAGCCATGACCAGCAAGGTGCCCCAGGTTAAGAACTGATCCGCCTTCATTTGGAAGGCGATGGTGATGCCCAGGAAAATGGTGATCAGGTTTGCCAGAGGGCCCTGGGCGGTCAGAGACAGGTTTTCCAGCCGTCCGCACTCCCGGATCAGATTGCCGAACATCAAAAAGCCTACCAGGGCGATGGAGTCGGGAGCGATCAGTCCGGCGATCAGGGTTACGATAATGGGGAATAAAATCTTTGTGGTTCTGGACACTGACTTGGGATTATAGGGCATACGGATCTGCCGTTCCCTTTTGGTGGTGACCAGCTTGATAGCCATTGGCTGGATAATCGGCACCAAAGCCATATATGAGTATGCCGCCACGGTGATGGCGCCCTTATAATCACTGTTCAGCACCTGAGAAACCATAATGGGGGTGGGTCCGTCCGCCGCGCCGATGACGCCCGCAGACATAGCGTCCCGCAGCGGGAAGCCTAAGAGCACCGCCAGGACGACGGTCATAAAAATACCGAACTGTGCCGCGCCGCCGAACAGCAGCATTTTAGGATTGGAAAGCAAGGGGCCGAAATCGATCATAGCGCCGATTCCCACAAACAGCAGCAGCGGGAACGCCTCAGAGGCGCCGATCCCCACGTTGTAAAGCCATTGGATAATGCCGTTGTCCCCCAGCACGCCGGTATCCGGCAGGTTTACCAGGATGGCGCCGAAGCCCATAGGGAGCAGCAGGGCCGGCTCGTAATCCTTTTTAATGGCGAGCCAGATCAGAAGACCGCCGATGAGCCACATCACAACCATAGGCCCGGTGATATTCTGCACACTGTTGATTAAGAATGAAAAATCACCCAAAGAAATTCTCTCCTTTTCGTGTTGTAAACACTAGAATAGTTTAGAAACACATATAAATTTATTATATAGAATGTTTTCCCAATTTTCAACAAGAATTCAAAAAAAGCGCCGCGCCGGGAAAATCTCCTCCGCTTTTCCCCCTGATTCCCTGTCAGGAGGTTCGAGAGCGAGCCTGATAAAAGGCGGCGCTTCCCTAAGCTCACGCAGCATTGCAGCGCCGCGTTTTTTCCACCGCGCCGTAATATCCTCCTTCCGCTGCCGGAAGCAGAAAAAGCGGGGACGCTCTTTTTTAAGCGGCGCAAAAATAAAAAGCCGCCTTGTTCCTACTGCTACAAGGCGGCTTTTGAATTTGCCGTTTTTAATTATAAAAGCGGGGCAAACTTATTTCATATTAGCTTCGATGTATTTTACCAGCTGGTCAACAGTCTTGATGTTCTCGATCTCCTCATCGGGAACCTCGATTTCGAATTCATCCTCAATGGACATCAGCAGATCCACAACATCCAAGGAATCCGCTTCCAAATCCTCAGAAAGGTTGGTGTCGGGAGTGATGGAATCCTCTTCCACATCAAACTGCTCGCTCAAAATCGCTTTGACCTTTTCTAATACCATATTGTAATTCCTCCTAAAAAATAATCATTCTCCTGAACATGACATGGACAAATCAGCTTTTTTCGTGTACAATCGAATCATACAGATGATTTCCCCTGTCACGCCAAACTCTATATCCACATCTTATTAGTAAAAATAGGCTTTGTCAATAACAAATTTCCAATTTTACAAATCTTCGGCAGTTTCTTCAAAAAAATCCACATAATTTTAAGGGGTGTATTCTATGAGCCAAAAACGTTACGCGGTAATCGGACATCCAATCGGCCACACCATGTCGCCGTTTATCCACAAGCGCCTTTTTGAAATGCGGGACATCGACGCTGACTACGGCGTTTACGACATCCCCACTGAGGACCTGATCGGAAAAATCCAGGAGCTGAAGTCTCTCGATGGCTTTAATATCACCATTCCCCATAAACAGGCGATCATTCCCTTTTTAAAGCAAATGGATCAAAAAGCCTCTCTATACCAGTCCGTAAATACCGTAAAAAACAATGGCTGTCTGGAGGGCTACACCACAGACCCGGACGGCTTTCTTTCCGCCCTAGGGCAAGCTGGGATTCCTCTGAAGGGCCGAGTGGTGATCTTAGGCACCGGCGGGGTCGCCCGCACCATCGCCTATGAGGCCACCATGGCCGGCTGCTTCGTGATGCTGGCGGTGCGCCGGAAAAGTCTGAGCCACGCCGCCTCTCTTTCCGGAGCGCTTCGCAACGATGTGCACAACGGCGATACGGAAACCTGCCGTTTAGACTGCCTTTCCGGCCACATTGACCTGCTGATCAACGCCACCCCTGTGGGCATGTATCCTCAGATAGATGAAATGCCGGTAGGCCGCGAAATTTTAGAGAACACGGAGTATGTGTTCGACGCGGTATACAACCCCATGGAGACCAAGCTTTTGAAAACCGCCAGGGAATGTGGCTGCAAGGTGCTGGGCGGTCTTTCCATGCTGGTATGGCAGGCTGCGGCTTCCCACAAAATCTGGGACGGCTCTCAGTATACCTATGACGAAATCGCGGCTCTCTGCGAAGAGACAAAGCAGGAGCTGCTCCGCGTTTTCCCGGGGTGACCGGCGCCATGGCACAGACAAAGCTCAATATCGTTCTCTGCGGCTTTATGGGCTGCGGAAAATCCACGGTGGGAAAAAAGCTTTCCCAGATGACCCAAATGGAATTCGTGGATATGGACGGCTACATCGAAAAGAGGGCTGGCATGAAAATTCCGGATATTTTTGAAAAACACGGCGAAGGCTTCTTCCGGGACCTGGAGCACGAGGCCGCCGTGGAGCTTTCTCAGCGGGGCGGCTATGTGGTGGCCACCGGCGGCGGCGCCCTGACCTTCCAGCGGAATGTGGACGCGTTCAAGGAAGGCGGCGTGATCGTACTGCTGGATACTCCTCTGCGGGTGCTTCAGCTGCGGCTGAAAAACGACCGGAACCGGCCTCTGCTCCAGCGGCCGGACCGTTTCCGGTTTATCCGGGAGCTTCACCAAAAGCGGATGCCCCTCTATCGGAGGGCCGCCGATGTAGTAATTCCCACGAAAGGCTCTCCTAACGCCGTATGCCGGCAGGTTTTGCAGGCTTTGGAAGAAAAAAACTTGACAAACAGCTGACAACTGTATTACTATGTTACCAGAATCAATTTTCGGAAGGACGCCAGTTATGATTTCTGCCACAGAAACAAAGCGATTTACAAGCTTTCTCTATCCCAGCTATTTTATGGCTTGGGATTTTTCTGCGTGCAATCAAATCAAAAACTGCGATCTTTTTCGGACGTAATCCGTCTTCTGTTTTTCTATATTTATTTAGTTAAAATTTGACGGCTGACGCTTCGCGGAACTCGCAGAGAGTTCCGCTTTTTTATTGCCCGAAGAAAAGCTTGATTCCGTAAAAAGTCAAAAGCCATAACAAAGCAAACTATTTTCTAGGAGGAAACCAGCATGATTATTGTATTAAAGCCCCAAAGCACCAAACAGATGGTGGACAATTTCGTAGACTCTCTGCAAAAGAACTACGATGTAAAGGTCAACGAATGGGTCGGCACCCAGTCCACCGTATTAGGCCTTATCGGCGATACCTCGGCCATCGATATCGATTATATCTCCGCCCAGGATATTGTGGAAAGCGTCAAACGGGTACAGGAGCCCTACAAAAAAGCCAACCGGAAATTCCACCCGGATGACACGGTGATCACACTGCCTGGAGGCCAGAAAATCGGTGACGGCAGCCTGAGCCTGATCGCAGGCCCCTGCTCTGTGGAGTCGGAGCGGCAGATCGTGGAGATCGCCAAAAGTGTAAAGGACTCCGGCGCCCAGTTCCTCAGGGGCGGCGCCTTCAAGCCCCGTACCAGCCCCTATGCGTTCCAGGGTCTGAAAGCGGAAGGCCTGGAGCTTCTGCGGGAAGCAAGAAAGGTGACCGGCCTGCCCATCGTCACGGAAATCATGCGGGTCAGCCACATTCCCCTGTTCGAGGATGTGGATATCATCCAGGTCGGCGCACGGAACATGCAGAATTTCGAGCTGTTAAAGGAGCTGGGCAGGCTGGATAAGCCGATCCTTCTGAAAAGGGGCCTGTCCTCCACCATCGAGGAGCTTCTGATGAGCGCGGAATACATTATGGCCGGCGGCAACGAAAAGGTTATCCTCTGTGAGCGGGGCATCCGCACCTACGAAACCTACACCCGAAACACTCTTGACATTTCCGCAGTGCCAATTCTGAAAAAGCTGTCCCATCTGCCGGTCATCGTAGACCCCAGCCATGCCTCCGGCATCAGCTGGCTGGTAGAGCCTCTGGCCCTGGCCGCCGTGGCCGCCGGAGCCGACGGCCTGATCATCGAGGTTCACAACGATCCCCAGCACGCCCTCTCCGACGGCGCCCAGTCCTTGACCCCAGAGCAATTTGACCAGGTGGCCAAGCATGTCAACGCCGCGGCTAAGGCCTTCGGCCGTAAGGTGGGCTGAGATGCGGATCGCTGTCATTGGGCTTGGCATAATCGGCGGCTCCTTATGCAAGGCCTTTCGGGAATACACCGGCCATTACGTCATGGGCTATAACCGCACCGCCGCGGTGGCCCAGCGGGCTTTGGAGCTGGGAGCGGTCCACGAGATCTGCACGCCTGAGGCTCTGAAAACCGCCGATGTGATTTATCTTTGCTTATACCCTCAGGCGGCGGTGAACTTTGTAAAGCAATATCATGATTGTATCCGTCCGGGGTGCATCGTCACCGATGCCGCCGGGATCAAAACCGCCATCTGCTCCCAATTGAAAGCGCTGGCGGAGGAATACGGTTTCATTTTTGTGGGCAGCCATCCTATGGCGGGAAAGGAGCGCAGCGGCTTCGAGGTCTCCGAGGCATCTTTATTCAACGGCGCCAGCTACATTCTGGTGCCCTGCGGCGCTCCCAGAATGGCCGTCGACACCCTAAAAAAGCTTGCCCTGGAGATTGGCTTTACCATGACGCCGGAAACCACGCCGGAGGAGCACGACCGGATGATCGCTTTTACCTCACAGCTCCCCCATGTACTGGCCTGCGCCTACGTGATGAGCCCTCAATGCCCCAACCATAAGGGCTATTCTGCGGGAAGCTATCGGGATGTTTCCCGGGTGGCCAGGATCAACGAAACCCTTTGGAGCGAATTGTTTCTGGAAAACCGGGAACCGCTGACCGCAGAGCTCGATACGTTAATCGAGAACCTTACCGCTATCCGGAACCAGATCAGCGGCGGCAATCAGGAAAAGCTGAAAGCCCTGCTGCGGAAAGGACGGAAAATCAAGGAGGCGCTTGGAGAATGAAAACCCTTCTGGTGAAAACAGGAACCCCTTATGAAATTAAAATCGAGCGGGGGCTGCTGCGACGGGCCGGGGATGAGATCCGCCGGATTCCGGAGCTGCGGGGGGCCCGCAAGGCCGCCGTGGTCACAGACTCTAATTTAGCAACCCAGGCCCAGGCAGTAAAGGCCTCTTTGAAAGCCGCGGGCTATGACGTAACGCTTCACGTATTCCCCGCCGGAGAGGAGAGCAAAAATCTTTCGTCCATCGCCGCCATGCTGGAGGCCTTCGCCCAATTCGGCCTGACCCGCACCGATTTCGCCGTGGCGTTCGGGGGCGGCGTCACCGGGGATATGGCCGGCTTTGCCGCCGCCTCTTACCTGCGTGGGATTCCGTTTGTCCAGATTCCTACATCCCTGCTGGCCCAGGTAGATTCCTCTGTAGGCGGAAAAACCGGCGTGGATCTTCCTCAGGGAAAAAACCTGGTGGGCGCCTTCTGGCAGCCCCGCCTGGTTCTGATCGACCCGGACACATTAAACACTCTGCCGCCCCGCTACTTCGCCGACGGCATGGGCGAGGTGGTCAAATACGGATGCATCCGCAGCCGCGCCTTATTCGACAGCCTAAGGGACGGACAGGCCTGGGAACGGCTCGAGGATATTATCTACCAGTGCGTAGACATCAAGCGCCAGGTGGTGGAAAACGACGAGCGGGATAAAGGCGAACGCATGATCTTAAATTTCGGCCATACTCTGGGCCATTCTCTGGAAAAAGCTTACCATTTTCAAGGCCCTTCCCACGGGGAAGCCGTCGGCGTCGGCATGGTGCGGATCGTCCGGGCTTCCGAAGCCGCCGGGTTTACAGCCAGGGGGACCGCGGATGAGATTGTCTCTGTGCTGCAGGCCTACGGCCTGCCCGTCAGCGATCCTATTTCTGATCAAATATTAGCCGCCGGCGCGGTCAACGACAAAAAATCCTTAAACGGAAAACTGAACCTAGTGCTTTTAAAGGAAATCGGCCGCTGCGCCGTGGTCCCCATTTCCCAGGCAGACCTGCTGCCCTTACTGGAGGGGAGGCTTTCCCTTTGAACTGCAATTCTCGTATTCCCGGCGGCGCGCTCTCCAGCGCGTTCGGCGGCAGCAAATTTTTAAACGGAAAGCTAAGCCTTTCGTCCGCAAGGAGAACCGGCCGGCGCCATATAACTGCCGCCAGGCAAACCAGACGGCTGCCCTTGCCGGAAAGGAGGCCTTCCCTTGATTCGTAAGGTATCTGTTCCCGGTAAAAGCCTTACCGGACCCGTCAGCCTTCCCGCTTCTAAAAGCGCCGCCCACCGGGCGATTCTCTGCGCTTCCCTGGCTAAGGGAATTTCCCATCTTTCCAATTTCTCCTTTTCTCAGGATATGGAGGCTACCTGCCGGGCTGTGGAGGCGCTGGGCGTAAAAACCTCTCTGACGGGAGACACCCTGACCGTGGATTCCCGAAGCTTATTCGCCCCCAGCCAAGCGGTTTTAGACTGCGGCGAATCCGGCTCTACCCTGCGGTTTCTCATTCCCACAGCGGCCGCAGGAGGGGTCCGCGCTGAATTTACCGGCCGGGGCCGCCTGCCGGAACGCCCTATCGGCGTCTATTTGGACTGCCTGCCTCAGGCCGGCGTCGCCTGCCGCACCCAGGGCGGTCTTCCCTTGTCTATCAGCGGCGCTTTGCGGCCCGGTGTTTTCCGCTTGCCCGGCAATATCAGCTCTCAATTTATTACCGGTCTTTTGCTGGCTCTTCCCATTCTCAACGGCGGCAGCGAAATCCGTTTGACTTCTCCTTTAGAATCCGCCGGCTATGTTGATATGACTATTGAAATGATGAAGCGCTTCGGCGTGACCGTTACGCCTGTGGAAAACGGCTGGCTGGTGCCCGGAAACCAAAGCTATGTCCCCCGGGATCTGGCGATCGAGGGTGACTGGTCTCAGGCGGCTTTTTTCCTGGCCGCCGGCGCGCTGTCCCAGGCGCAGGGTTCCTCCATTCTTCTGAGGGGCCTGCAAAAGCACTCCACACAGGGGGACCGTCGGGCCTTCTCCCTGTTTCAGAGGTTCGGGGCTAAACTCAGCTGGGAGCCGGAGGGGCTCCGGATCTCTCCCGGGGCCTTGCGGCCGATTCCTGCCATCGACGCTTCTCAAATTCCCGACCTGGTTCCCATCCTGGCAGTCACGGCGGCCCTTTG
>ENA-OPRR01000144-OPRR01000144.1-human-gut-metagenome-genome-assembly--contig:-NODE-144-length-79590-cov-3.479588_pt1 | contig 79590 bp, 74 predicted proteins | sample MGYA00241796_ERZ501883 | MGnify/ENA primary metagenome ERZ501883 (study PRJEB25962, sample SAMEA2042406) | human gut metagenome | biome: human gut; feature: human-associated habitat; material: faeces...
CTTGCATGTGTTAAGCACGCCGCCAGCGTTCATCCTGAGCCAGGATCAAACTCTCGTATAAAGAACTTTGGTCTGGTCTTTCACAGACCTTAGTTCGTATACACTTCTCAATAACTTAGCAAACAGCTTTGCTGTGAGCTTAGTATCGCAGAAGCGTCATTAAGTTCAAGTTCGTTCCAGGTCAAGAAAACTACTAGCTTTCTTATCCCTTTTACTGTTTTTAGGTTGACATTTTCATGTCTGTTCTGAATAATTCTCTTCGATAGAATTTTCAGGGATGTTGTCTATTGTTCAATTATCAAGGTTCTTTGTTTTTTTTGCTGTCCCTCACGAGTCAGCTTAAACATAATATCATTTCTTTTTCTTAAAGTCAATAGCTTTTTTTATTTTTTTATTTTATTTTTTTGCAAGTACAAGAACTTGTCTTTTATCCGGTTCCAATCACCAGATATATGATAAAAAAAGTAAAATCAGATATTTCCTTTATTCATCACACAAATGACATATAAAAACTACCTGAAATACCTTCCAGGTAGTTAGCGGAGAAAGAGGGATTTGAACCCTCGCGCCGGTTGCCCGACCTACACCCTTAGCAGGGGCGCCTCTTCAGCCTCTTGAGTATTTCTCCAGCAAGGGTTATTATACTAAAGGTTTTTCATATTGTCAATCCTTTTTTGCATCTAGCCATTGAATCATATAATCTTTCGCTTTTGATGCTTCATTAATTCCCATAGAATCAATTGACTGACTACCTGTTATATATAAAATCACCTCATTCCAATTAGACAAACTATATTCTTCTTCATCTATATTTTCCAACTCTGCCTTTAGCCTTGGCAGCCACTTTTCCTGCATAAGGCGTAAATCTGACAGGCAATCGCATCCTATCTTCTCTGCCAGATCTTCTAATAGACTTACACTCCTCACAGACACCTGTCCCCATCATTCGTAACTTATTCTGTACAAAAAAGCAGACTTTTTTGTACAGTTAATTACAAAACAGTTTACTTTTTCTTTAATATATGTAGTTAATAGATTCAAAACCTATATTTGCTAATTGTTTTCATTATAACTTACCCGCGCATTAAAGTCTACTTTTTTATTCCTTTGCTCTCATTTTCCATATATGTGGCCCACTTTATAAAGGTATTATACGCTTCCATCTTTTATACACCCTGTAAAAATCCATAGGAATCTTTTATACGCTTTCTTGTTTTTAGTCAGATATCTCCATTGATCTAATATTTCCGAATAATTGCGTCCCAGCCTGTCGATAGATTTTATTACCAGGACATCCTCTTCTTCTATCATATTTAATAATCTCTTATACTGGGGCATGTTGAAATCTTTGCCGCTTAGCTTATCCATGTATATATTCTTTTGGGGAACAGGAAAATCGCTAAGCGCAATCAACTGTCGGTCTTCATTTTGATCTTTGGAAGAGGCCCATACATAGCCATATATTTTATTCAAACTTTTCTCCTCTGCAAATAAATAAAGAGAGGACTTCTATCCTCTCTCTACTTATTATAATCATTTTACTGTATTTTCATGAATTGTCTTCTGTATTCTTTCTTTTACCAATGCAGCAATATCTTTCGTCTTCATATCCTTATAATCTTCATAACGCAAAGGCTTTAGAAAATGTACCTGCACTGTTACCGGACTTATAGTATTTGTATCAAAAGGCTTAAAGGAATCAATGAGCGCCACTGGAACGATCGGACATTTAGCCTTTGTGGCTGCCTTAAAGCTTCCTCCTTTAAATTCCTGCACCTCGTTGCCATTCTTGGAACGGGTCCCCTCTGCAAATATCAGATAATTTCTTCCATGTTCCACTTCCTTAGATACATCTATTATGATCTGCATTGCCTGCCTTACGTCTTCTCTATCCAGCATATAGGCTTTCATACATGCAAATACTTGCTTCAGGAACTGGATATTGGCAACTTCTTTCTTGGCCACAACCGAAAATGGCCTGGGACAGGCTTCCAATATAGCAAGGACATCATATAATCCCTGATGGTTAGGAAAAAACATAAATCCATCTTTATCTGGGATATTTTCTCTTCCATGGACATCTATCGTTACATTTCCACCTTTGTTCGCGCGTAATACTATGAATTTAAGCATGGCATAGCGCTGTTCCTCTGTATATTTGTCCACATGGGATGCGTAATAACATAGTTTGCTCCACATAACTGGCACCAGGATTATATTCCTGAACACCATCAATAATATTCTTTTCATATCTTTTGATACTCCTTGATCGCAGTCTCATACAGATTATTGCCCACGCAGTCAGCTACAACGATAACCGGAAAATCAACTACTTCCAGTTTCCTGATTGCCTCTGTTCCCAAGTCTTCATATGCTACTACTTCTGAAGATTTGATACATTTCGAAAGAAGCGCCCCAGCTCCTCCTACGGCTGCCAGATAGACGCTTTTATTTCTGATTATCGCATCCAGGACCTCCTGGCTCCTCTTTCCTTTTCCAATCATAGCCGCAAGTCCCATATCAAGAAGTTTTGGCGCATACTTATCCATCCGGCTTGATGTCGTAGGTCCGGCTGATCCAATAGGCCGCCCTTCTCTTGCAGGAGATGGTCCCATATAATAGATCGCCTGGCCTTCAATATTGATTGGCAGTGCCTCTCCTCTTGCCAGAGCCTCATCCATCCTTTTGTGCGCCGCGTCTCTTGCCGTATAGATGGTTCCGGTTATATAAATATAATCCCCTGCCCGTAGAGACTCGGATACTTCCTTCGTAATCGGAGCCTGTATATGCTTATCCATAATTACACCTCCCTGATAATATGCCGGTTTACATGGCAACATATGTTTATTCCCACTGGAAGTCCGGCAATATGCGTGGGATATGTATTTACGTTCACTGCCAGGGCAGTCGTAGTCCCGCCAAGCCCTCCGGGTCCTATGCCAAGTTTATTGATCTTATCAAGCATTTCTTCTTCCAATTCCTTTGCCCACGGTATATCGGAGTGTGTTCCTGCCTCACGGGTCAGAGCCTCCTTAGCCATTAGAGCGCATTTTTCAAAAGTACCGCCTATTCCTACGCCTACAACCATCGGAGGACAGGCATTGGGGCCTGCATCCCTCACTGCCGTCAGGATTGCATTTTTAACCCCTTCAATCCCATCCGCAGGCTTCAACATGAATACCCGGCTCATATTTTCACTTCCAAAGCCCTTTGGAGCAACTTTTATCTTTACTTTGTCACCTTTTATAATACTATAATGAACAATCGCAGGGGTGTTATCTTTTGTATTCTCACGGATTATGGGATCTCCTACGACAGACTTTCGAAGATATCCTTCCTTATATCCCTGACGGACGCCTTCGTTTATGGCATCTTCCAGAATTCCACCTACAAAATGCACGTCCTGACCGATTTCTATAAATATCACAGCCATTCCCGTATCCTGGCAGATGGGAATCCTATCTTCTGCCGCTATCTGAAGATTTTCCTGAAGCTGAAGAAGTATCTGCTTTCCCAAGGGGGATTCTTCTTTCTCTACCGCCTTTTTCATTTCATTATCCATATCTTTTGACAGATAATGGTTCGCTTCCATGCACATCTCTTTTATATTCTCTGTAATCTCGCTGGCATTCTTTTCCTCCCGCATCAAAATAGGATATGGCATCTACCGCCTATCTTAGTATAAATGTTCCGGACAATTCTGTCAAAATATGTCTGCTAATATTTATAGTCTCTATACTCAAAGTCATATTCTTTGCTCCTGTCATTTAATTCTAAATATTTGTCTGCAGCCAGTTTGGCGCGGATTCTGGAATAATTAGCCTTTCTGAAAAAGATTCCCTCGTTTCCCTGAGCAATATCAGAAAAGTAGTAGTACATGCTTTGTTCCAGATTGTCAGCATTCTCATATATTCCTTTGGAATTATAGTCTACATCAGACCTAGGATCAATACCCGCAATGATAGGAGCTACGTCTATGGACATTCGGTTCATCATATAACGTACATCTTCAACTTTCAGTTTCTCCTCATGAGCAATGTTATATTTGGCTGCAACAACATCGGGCCTGGAAAATGCAAGGCCTATATACATAATGCTCACTACGCCCATAATATATCGGAATAATGGAAACCTGCCCTTATAGATGCTGATGATTACCCCTCCCATAATCAATGCCAGAACTATCAAGAACCATAAAACCAGGATTCTCAGGAATGTCAAATGATATGCGCCAATATACATCATCATTCTATAGGCTGCGGAAAACAGCATGATAAATGTACATCCGGATATAATTGTCAGTATAATCTTCATTGCGATATGATCCTGGAACAGATACATGCATAACAATACCATGACAAAATTGATCATTCCCACCGTCAGTAGTTCCCAGAATCCAGTCCTTGCATATTGGGCATAAGTGACGTCGGATGGAAGGCCTTTTTGGATTCCTATGAATAAATACATAATCTGAATCAGGCAATAGATAAGATATATAAAGGAAATGACGCTTGTAAATGTAATTCCGATTACAGGATTATAGTATTTTCTCCTTCTTTCCTTACCTTCTGGAAAATTATATTTGCAAAGGCCGCAGAAAAACGCATAACTCAATGTAAATCCTATGACTACAGTAAGGCCAATTCCAAATATGGTTCTGAAATTAATGTATTTTAGCATCTCTCCAAAAAACTTTGCAAATATAATATCTGAATTAAGAAGGAGAGGAAGAATCATGCATAAAGATCCGATGGCTATGCATAGGCCAATAGCTATAGCAATAATGATATGGTTCTTCTTATTTTTGCTTCCTCCAAGATATTCCGCCCCATGTGCATAAGGCTTCGGAATTGACTCTATCACCGTCCCAGCCAGGATAAAGATCCGTTTCAAATAGGCAGGAAAATTCCAGTCTCTATCATTATAGAACTGGTGGATCATAAACACAAAGAAGAGCAGAATAATGCCTGCCAGATTAAAAAAATGAAGAAAAAAGGAAGAGGTAAGTACGGTAGATATAGACAGCAATATCATGCCTACAATATAAGGCAAGGACTGCTTCATGATCCTGTAGTTAATCTTCTTAAGAAATAATACTGCAAATACAATTGTAATAGCTACACATACAGGAAATGTGATTCCATGCATATTCTTATACAGGCAGAATGCGAATATTATTCCATATAATAAGCTTAATCCTCCAAAATACCTGTAATTTTCTCTCATCTTAGCGATTAATGGCCTCTCCGTTACATTCATAAACAGCACCTCCATATGATTGCTTTTATTTGTCGTCTTCATCCGTACAGTATTCTATGATATCGCCCGGCTGGCATCCTAACTCTTTGCAAATAGCCTCCAAGGTTGAAAACCGGATAGCCTTTGCCTTATTATTTTTTAGAATGGATAAGTTTGCGGGGGTAATATCTATCCTTCCTGCAAGTTCCACAAGCCCTATTTTCCTCTGTGCCATCATGACATCCAGATTAATCTTTATTCCCACAACGGCACCTCCTATATTGTAAGATCGTTTTCTTCTTTATAATTTACTGCTTTTTCAAATACATCTGCCAAAACCTGGCTAAATAAGGCTGCAATAAAGAAAACCAGTATAATAATCCCTGTAGCGGGAGTTGGAACAAAAAATAACTTGAATATGAACATGATGACAATGCCAATAATCAAAATGCCCAAAATACCAGATATTCCAAATACAAAGAGCATAAGTGCAAAATTCTTGGTGATTACCGAAGAATAATATTTACCAAGAAATTTTATAGTTGCTGGAAGTGTTATTAGTACGACAAATCCTCCAAAATACATAATATCAAGCAGATATTTAGTAAACTTTATAAATCCTGTATCCATCTATTCCACATCCTTTTGCTATTTTTTAATTGTGTCTTATACTTTTCTTGTATGAAAATACTATATCATGGTTGTTATTGAATTTCAATATATTTTTATTGTTTTTCGATAAAATATTTTTAGAGACCAGAGTTTAGTTTTTACTTTAAAAATCTGTCATATTGAGATAAAATGGATAATAGCAGAGGAGGTTTTCATATGAATACAAATATTGACATGGAGCAAATACAGAAAGACGCGGTTGATATCTTCAACCAAGGATTCGCCTGTTCGGAATCTGTCATCTATGCAATCCGCAAGCATTTTGAAGTGGATATTCCAGACGAAGCGATTGCTATGAGTTCAGGATTTCCATGGGGACTTGGGGGCGGCGGATGTATCTGCGGCGCATTAGCAGGTGGAACAATGTGCATTGGATATTTCTTCGGAAGGACGACGCCCGGCGACTCTAAGATTACCAGATGTTTTGAACTGACCAATGAATTCCACGACTATTTTAAAGAGGCTTGCGGAGCTACTTGCTGTCGCATTCTTACAAAAGGCATGGAGAGAAATTCTCCGGAAAGAAAAGCACAGTGCAATCGTTTCGTGGAGTTAACGGTAAAGAAAATCGCAGAAATTCTGATACGCGAATTAAAAAAGGATGAAGAATCCAAATAATTCATTTTAAAAGCCAGAAAATCAGACGCATATCTGCATAGATTTTCTGGCTTCTTTGTACGATTGATATTTACCACATTATCAAACTATGATTCCTCATCGGTATCTTCTACACTATCTATAGGTTCTTCATCGCCTTTTCGAACCTTCGCGATGCTTGCGACAATGTCGCCCTCCTGGAGATTAATCAGCTTGACGCCAGATGTAACCCTTCCAAGCACGGAGATTCCCTCGCACTTCATACGGATAATAATTCCTTCCGTATTGATGATCATCACTTCATCATCATGATTGACAGCCTTGACGCCTACTACATTACCGGTCTTTTCCGTTATCTTGTAGCATTTTACGCCTTTCCCGCCACGATTCTGGCAGGTGAACTCTTCGATGGAAGTACGTTTTCCCATGCCCTTTTCTGATACAATCAGAAGGTCACATCCTTGGGAATCAAGCTGCATGCCGATCACTTCATCCCGGTCTGCCAGATTCATTCCCCTGACACCCATGGAAGTTCTTCCCGTCGGGCGAACGTCCTTCTCATCAAATCGGATGCACTGTCCATATTTTGTTACAAGAAGCACATCCCTGTCGTTATCCGTATACTTGACTTCAATCAATTCATCTTCTTCACGAAGCGTGATTGCGGCCAGCCCGGTTTTTCTCACATGCGCGTACTCCGTGATAGGCGTCTTCTTGACCAGCCCCTTCTTGGTAGCCATGAACAGATACTCTCCATCCTTATATTCCTCGATTGGAATCACTGCGCTTATCTTTTCTCCAGGCATCAATTGCAGAAGATTGACGATTGCCGTTCCTCTTGAAGTTCGGCTTGCTTCAGGTATCTCATATCCCTTCATACGGTATACCCTTCCTGTATTGGTAAAGAACATGATATAGTGATGGGTATGCGTCATGAATAACTCTTCCACATAATCTTCCTTCAGAGTCTGCATTCCCTTAATGCCTTTGCCGCCACGGTTCTGCGATTTAAATGTATCATGCGACATACGCTTGATATATCCAAGCTTAGTCATAGTAATGACAACATCTTCCTTCGGAATCAGATCTTCCATGGAGATATCAAATTCATCAAATCCTATAGAGGTCCTTCTCTCATCTCCATATTTATCCCGAATGATCAGTATCTCTTCCTTGATGACTCCAAGAAGCAGTTTTCGATCAGCCAGGATAGCCTTTAACTCTCTGATCTGCTTCATCAGTTCCTGATACTCGTTTTCCAGCTTCTCTCTTTCCAATCCGGTCAGCGCGCGCAGACGCATATCCACGATTGCTTGTGACTGAACTTCTGAAAGTCCAAATCTCTCCATCAATTCGGCCTTTGCGATCTGAACTGTCTGGGATCCTCTGATAATCCTGATTACCTCGTCAATATTATCCAGAGCGATCAGCAAGCCCTGTAAAATATGGGCTCTTTCTTCTGCTTTATTTAATTCGTATTTTGTCCTGCGTGTTACTACTTCTTCCTGATGTTGAAGATAATAGTTGAGCATATCCAGAATGTTCATTACTCTTGGCTCGTTATTCACAAGAGCTAGCATGATTACGCCAAACGTATCCTGAAGCTGGGTATGCTTATAGAGCTGATTTAAAAGCACGTTGGCATTAACGTCCTTTCTCAATTCAATTACTACACGCATTCCCTCGCGGCTTGACTGGTCGCTTAAATCTGTAATGCCATCAATCTTCTTGTCTCTTACCATCTCGGCAATCTTTTCGATCAGTCTTGCCTTATTTACCATGTAAGGAAGTTCGGTAACGATAATCCGACTTTTTCCATTGGGCATCGTCTCTATATCGGTGACAGCACGCACGCGGATCTTTCCACGGCCTGTCCTGTATGCCTCTTCGATCCCTCTGGTGCCAAGGATCATTCCGCCTGTAGGAAAATCAGGTCCTTTAATAATCTTAAGAATTTCCTCAATGGTAGTCTCTTCTTTATCCTCAATCTGATCATCAATGATTTTCACCACTGCATTAATGATTTCATTCAGATTATGGGGCGGTATATTAGTCGCCATTCCTACGGCAATTCCTGATGTTCCGTTAACCAGCAGATTCGGAAATCTGGCAGGCAATACTACAGGCTCTTTTTCCGTCTCATCAAAGTTAGGAGCAAAATCAACCGTATCTTTGTTGATATCAGCAGTCAGTTCCATGGAAATCTTGCTTAATCTTGCTTCTGTATAACGCATCGCTGCCGCGCCGTCTCCATCTACGGAGCCAAAGTTTCCATGTCCGTCTACAAGCGGATATCTGGTAGACCATTCCTGAGCCATATTTACCAGTGCTCCATAGATGGAACTATCTCCATGAGGATGATATTTACCCATGGTATCTCCAACGATACGGGCACATTTTCTGTGCGGCTTATCCGGCCCGTTATTCAGCTCGATCATAGAATACAGGATTCTTCTCTGGACCGGTTTAAGTCCGTCTCTTACATCCGGCAATGCACGGGAAGCAATCACGCTCATCGCATAGTCGATATAGGAGGTTTCCATTGTTTTTTTCAGGTCCACTTCATGGACTTTGTCAAATATATTATCTTCCATTCTCTATCCTCCTACACATCCAAGTTCTTAACGTATTTTGCATTTTCCTCAATAAACTCTCTTCTTGGCTCTACTTTATCTCCCATAAGCGTCGTAAATGTAAGATCCAGTTCTGAGGTGGTCTCTTCATCCATTGTAACCCTAAGCAGCACTCTATGTTCCGGATCCATCGTGGTATCCCACAACTGTTCCGCATCCATCTCTCCAAGACCTTTGTAACGTTGGATCTTATTATTGCCGTCACGTCCTACTTCTGTAAGGATGCCATCCAGTTCTTCATCGCTGTATGCATACCATACCTTTTTGTTTTTCTCCAGCTTATATAAAGGCGGCTGTGCCATATACACATATCCTTCCTTGATCAGATCAGGCATAAAACGATAAAGGAACGTTAATAATAATGTACTGATATGTGCGCCATCCACGTCCGCATCCGTCATAATGATAATCTTATGATAACGAAGTTTTGAGATATCAAAATCATCATGAATTCCTGTGCCAAATGCCGTAATCATAGCCTTGATTTCCGCATTGCCATATATTTTGTCAAGCCTTGCCTTTTCTACATTCAATATCTTTCCACGAAGAGGAAGGATTGCCTGAGTCGCACGGTCTCTTGCCGTCTTTGCGGAGCCCCCTGCGGAATCTCCCTCAACAATATAGATCTCGCAGTTTTTCGGATCTTTATCCGAGCAGTCTGCAAGCTTGCCCGGCAGAGACATTCCATCGAGCGCTGATTTTCTTCTTGTAAGATCCCTTGCCTTTCTTGCGGCCTCCCTTGCCCTCTGGGCCATGACGGATTTCTCAATCGTCATCTTAGCAATAGATGGGTTCTGCTCCAGATATACGACCAGCTGATTGCTGACGATGCTGTCTACAGCCCCTCTGGCCTCGCTATTGCCAAGTTTCTGCTTCGTCTGTCCCTCAAACTGCGGGTCTTCGATCTTAACGCTGATAATAGCGGTAAGCCCTTCTCTAATATCTTCTCCTGAGAGATTTGGCTCGTTGTCCCTTAATAACTTATTCTTCCTTGCATAGTCATTAAACGTCTTTGTCAATGCATTACGAAAACCGACGATATGGGTTCCCCCCTCCGGCGTCGTTATGTTATTTACAAATCCATAAGTATTGTCGCTGTAGGAGTCATTATGCTGCATTGCCACTTCGACCGCTACGCCATTTGCCATTCCCTCGCAATAAATAATATCTTCGTACAAAGGAGTCTTGCTGCGGTTCAAATATTCAACAAACTGCTTGATTCCTCCTTCATAATGGAATACCTTCTCAATTGGCTCTTCCTCCGGTCTTTCATCCCTAAGTATGATTTTCAGCCCCTTGGTGAGGAACGCCATCTCGCGGAAACGCTGCTTGAGGATATCATAATCAAACTCGGTTTCCTCGAAAATAGTGTCATCCGGGAAGAATGTAACTTTAGTACCAGTCTTATCCGGCTCACATTCCCCAATGACTGCCAGTTTCTGTGCCACTTTTCCGCGTTCATAACGCTGCTTGTATATCTTTCCTTTACTGAATATCTCAACTTCCAGCCAATCAGACAAAGCATTTACGACAGAGGCTCCAACGCCATGAAGGCCTCCGGATACCTTGTAGCCTCCTCCTCCAAACTTTCCGCCTGCATGAAGTACGGTAAATACGACTTCTACTGCCGGAAGTCCTGCCTTATGGTTGATTCCAACCGGAATTCCACGTCCGTTATCAACAACCGTTATAGAGTTGTCTTTATTAATACTTACCAAAATAGTATCACAGAATCCTGCCAATGCCTCATCCACAGCATTATCAACAATCTCATATACCAGATGATGAAGTCCGCGGGATGAAGTACTACCGATATACATGCCAGGACGCTTTCTTACAGCTTCCAGACCTTCCAGTATCTGAATTTCATCCGCACCATATTCGTGCTGTACTTTTTCTGTACCCATTCTAATCCTCCTAGTTTTCTTTCGCTACCTGCCCATTTTGGACATGAAATACTTTGTTTATAGAAAAACGATGATTTACAAATTCGTCTACACCCGTACAGGTAATAAGCGTCTGTATATCATGAATACTATCTAATAAATAGTTTTGCCTGTGTTTGTCAAGTTCAGACAATACATCATCAAGTAATAAAACAGGCGTATCATGTATTGCCTGTTTTACTAGTTCTATCTCAGAAAGTTTTAAGGATAGGGCTGCCGTCCGCTGCTGTCCCTGGGAACCATAACGCCTGATATCAAGGTCTCCTGCCATAAAGCAGATATCGTCCCTGTGCGGACCGACCGACGTGCTTTTCATCCTAAGATCCCTTTCCAGATTTCTGGCAAGCGCCTGTTCCAAAGTAAGGCTTCCATTGCTTGGTTCATAGATCACCTGAAGGTTCTCTTTTCCACCAGTCAACTTTCCATGAATGGAAGAAATGATTTTGTTTATTTCTTCCACGATTTTTTTCCTTCTGTCTATTATTCTAGTACCATATTGGATTAATTGCAAATCCCATATATCCAGAGTATCCATTAGATCTTGCTGTTTTCCAAACCCCATATCTTTTAATAAATGGTTTCTTTGATTAACAATCCGATTATAATTAGACAAGTCATTCAGATATACTTTATCAAGCTGGGACAGTTCCAGATCTACAAACCTTCGTCGTTCAGAAGGCCCATTCTTGATAATATTCAGATCTTCCGGGGAGAAAAATACAAGGTTCACGATTCCAAATAATTCACTTGCTTTCCGGATAGGCATCTTATTGATCGCAATGCCTTTGGGGCTATTTTTTTTCAAATGCATATCAATCTGATAGTTAATGCCGTTTCGCTCGACAATAGCCTCAATATGCGATTCATTTTGGTCAAACTTTATCAGGTCCCTGTCTTTGGCACCCCTGTGCGATTTGGTGGTGCCGGACAGATATACAGCCTCCAGTATATTTGTTTTGCCCTGGGCATTGTCTCCATAAAATATATTGGTGGCTTCATCAAATTCAAGTTTTAAAAGATCATAATTTCTGAAATTCTTTAATTTTAAAGACTCAATCTTCAATTCTTATTTCTTCCCCATTAAAAGTTACGATATCTCCTGCATAAAGCTTGCGGCCTCTTCGCGTATCTGTTTCACCATTGACTCTCACCTGGCCATCCACAATTACTTCTTTTGCCATTACGCCTGATTCCACAAGACCTGCAGCCTTCAATGCCTGCCCCAGCTTAATGTGGTCATCTCTTAATTTAATTACTTCCATCTAAGCCTCCCTATGCTACCGCATTAAAATTTACCGGCAATATCAGGTAGATATAATTCTCTTCGTCATCCTTGATAAAGCACGGAGCTTTTGCATTCATCAGATATAAGGTTACTTCTTCATCATCAATTACGCGAAGCGCGTCAATAAGAAACTTAGGATTAAATCCGATCAGCAGGTCTTTTCCTTCTTTGCTTATATATATTTCTTCATTCATGGAGCCAACCTGGGACTTAATCTTAAGTTCCATAAGCTCATCCCCAATGTTAATGATAATCGGCTTTTTATCTCCTTCTTTGACAAGAAGGGTCGCCCTGTCGATACAGTTGAGCAACTCTTTCTTGTTGATTCTTACCTTAGTCTCGTAGTCGCTTGAAAGCATCTGGTCAATCTTAAAATATTCTCCTTCAATCAATCTGGAGACCACAATGGTATTGTCAAATTCAAATACAATGTGATTATTGGTATAAGAGATATTGACCATGCTTTCAATCTCTCCGGACAATATCTTGCTGACTTCAATCAAGGTCTTTCCGGGAACGATCAATTTTTTATCGGTCACCTGGTCCTTTAACTCGATCTTGCGGATGGAAATTCTATGTCCGTCTAATGAAATGACTCTTAAGATATTATCTTTTATCTCAAACAATTCTCCAGTCATTAATTTATTGCTTTCCGTATCAGCAATAGAAAATATGGTCTGCCTGATAATTTCTTTCAACGTAAACTGGGATATTTCTATAGACTCCTCTTTCTCTATGATTGGAAGATAGGAGAACTCTTCTCCTGGCTTACCCGCAATATCGAACTTTGCTTTCTCGCACGTGATAACCGTCTGAAGATTGCTGTCAGTCTCAATAGTTACTTCATTGTCAGGAAGTTTGCGTACAATCTCGGAAAAAATTCTTGCATCGATAGCAATCATTCCTCTTTCCGTGATCTGTCCCTCGATCTCAGTCTGGATTCCAAGTTCCATATCGTTTGCTGTCAGTTTGATAATGTCGGTAGTAGCATCTATCAAAATACATTCCAGTATTGGCATGGTTGTTTTAGAAGGAACGGCCTTGGATACGATGCTTACTCCTTTTACAAGATTAGATTTGCTGCAAATTATTTTCATGTGTATAACTCCTTTCGCGAAGCGGGAATAGATCTTTATATTAAATATTTCCGTCTTATTCTTATTAGGGGCTGTGGAAAAGAGGAAAACTACTTCCACCCCTCTATTTATCAGTGTTTCCGACTTTTAAAATTGTGTGGATTGTGTTTGATGTGGTTGTGGACATGATGGTGATAAGTTTTCCTTTTTCACGATTTAATTTCTCGAAGAACAAGTTATCCAAGAGTTGTCCACATTTTTATTAACATCATGCCGGATTTATTTTCTTTTTTATAATATTAATGGTATTGGAAAGTGTTTCATTTCTTTTCATTTCATTAGTAATCTTCTCTACACCGTATTTTACGGTTGAATGATCCTTTCCTCCAAGAATAATGCCAATTCCTTTTAATGGAACCTCTGTCATAGTACGGATGAGATACATGGAAATCTGTCTTGGATTGGCAATGTCCGCGCTTCTTTTATTACTTTTAAGATCTGCGATAGAGATGCCGAAATGATCCGATACGATATCGAGTATAAGTTCTGGCGTCACTTTGCGGTTATTCTGTGAAGATACAATATCTTTAAGTGCTTCTGATGCGAGAGAAATATCGATCACATCGTTGTTATTCAGCTTATAAAGGGCTATCAGTTTATTTAGAGATCCCTCTAATTCACGAATATTGGTCTTGATATTTTCAGCGATATACTGGAGCACGTCTCTCGGGATGTTATATTTTTCCAAATGGTCCAGTTCAATCTTCTTCTGCAGGATAGCCATCCTGGTCTCATAATCAGGAGCAGATATATCTGCAATCAGGCCCCACTCGAAACGAGTCCTAAGCCTTGCTTCCAGCGTCTCAATATCTTTAGGGGGCTTATCGCTGGAGATAATGATCTGCTTTCCAGAAGTGTGGAGGTGGTTAAAAGTATGGAAGAATTCTTCCTGAGTACTTTCTTTACCGATAATAAACTGGATGTCATCAATAAGCAGGACATCATTATTCCTGTACTTGTCCCTGAACTTGGACATAGCGGATTCATTGCCGGCAGTCCTTCCATTTTTAAGGGCCTCGATCAGTTCATTGGTAAAAGTCTCGCTTGTGACATACAATACCTTCTTTTTAGCATTCTTATCTAATATGAAGTGGGCGATGGAATGCATAAGATGTGTCTTGCCAAGTCCTACGCCTCCATATATGAATAATGGATTGTATACCTCGCCAGGAGATTCTGCAACAGCAAGCGAGGCAGCGTGGGCAAAGTTGTTATTTCCTCCTACTACAAATGTATCAAATGTATACTTGGGATTCAGTCCTGCCTTTTCAGCTGCGGTCTTTGTCTTTTTCTTCTGGCTGGCCTCGATGGCCATATTCTGGATCTCATCCAGCCTGTCATCGTCTTCTGAAATGAACATTACTTCAAATTCAGTTCCTGTAATCTCTGCGATACACACCTTAAGAGGAAGAAGATACTTCTTTTCAATATATTCAACACTGGCATTCATATTTACTAATATAAATACCGTATTATCAATTACATCATATACTTTTAAAGGCTGTATCCAGGTTGTAAAAGATACATTGGATAATTCATGCTCTATTCTAAGATGTTCGATAATTTCCGGCCATTTTTCCTGTACTATGTTCATTTCAGCAAACTCCTAATCTATCCAATTCGTGGCTTTTTAAATAAAGACCTACTCTCATATATTCTACATCAAAATAAGAATTTAAGCAATCTTTAATCCATGTGGATAACTTTATTCACAGTTTAAAAAGGCTTGTTTTAAACAAATAAAATCAAAAATATTTTAATATCCACACATTATCCACCTAAAATTAACAGGTTATCCACAATTTGTGGATAAAATAATTTATAAAAATCCAGGTTTTGCTTGACGTAGAGCCATTTTTTTAATATAATCAAAACTGATGTCTTAGAAAAAAAAGTAGGGGTATTCCCTTATAAAATATAAGGAGGTGGATATCTATGAAAATGACATTCCAACCAAAAAAGAGACAAAGAGCTAAAGTTCATGGATTCAGATCAAGAATGAGCACGGCAGGTGGAAGAAAAGTACTTGCTAGCAGAAGAGCAAAGGGAAGAAAGAGATTATCAGCGTAGGCCGCATATATGTGGCCTTTTCTTCTCTAAAAATTAGGAGAATTAGGAATGAAAAATAAAGATTTTCAAGTTATTTATAAAGAAGGAAAATCTTATGCTAATAAGTATCTGGTCATGTATATAAGAGAAAATCATATGAATCAGAACAGATTAGGAATATCGGTAAGTAAAAAAGTAGGTAATAGTATCGTACGTCATAGATTGACAAGATTGATAAGAGAAAGTTATCGACTACAAGAAGAACGTTTCAAGAATGGATTTGATATAGTAGTAATTGCAAGAAACAGCGCAAAAGGCAAAAGTTATCATGAGATAGAAAGTGCGTTTTTCCATCTTGGAAGTCTTCATGAAATAATAAAATGAGGTAACGAAGTATGAAAAGGATTCTGTTAAGATTTATCAGATTCTATCGAAAATATATATCGGGCCTCAAGGGATCACCCACTTGTAAATTCTATCCCACCTGCTCTCAGTATGCTATGGAGGCAATTGAAAAGTACGGAGCCTTTAAGGGAGGATTTATGGCATTATGGAGGATTCTAAGGTGTAATCCATTTTCCAAAGGGGGATATGATCCTGTTCCATAAAAAAGAAATATCATTACAATTGGAGGAAAAGTCATGATCGTAACGGTGGCAAGCGCAGCAAATTGGCCAATCGTAGGACAGATTTGCTGGTTACTTGGTAAAGTGATGAACTTTATCTATACAATATTAGATAATATGTTGTCTACAGATACTGGACTTGTAGGATTATCTATTATTTTATACACAATTTTCGTGTATACTCTTATGCTTCCTATGACAATTAATCAGCAGAAATCAAGCAGAATGATGGCTGTAATTAACCCGGAAGTACAGAAAATCCAGAAAAAATACAGAAATAAAAGAGACCAGGCTTCTATGATGAAGCAGCAGGAAGAAATCCAGCAGGTATATGATAAATACGGAACATCTATGATGGGTGGATGTCTTCCAATGTTGATCCAGATGCCGTTGTTGTTTGCACTGTATCCGGTCATTTACGATATCGAAAGATATGTACCGGCAATTTCTAAAGCATCTTCGGATGTGAATACATTCCTCACAATCCCGGATCTTACAATTGCACCAATTCAGATGATCAAAGACAGTGGTTCTTTCGAAGTTCCGGCAGCTGTGATCATTATTACAGCAATTGCACTTCCGGTAATTTCCGGAGCAACACAGTTTCTGAACATTAAACTGTCTCAGGCTGTATCAGGTACTCAGATGGATGAAAATAATCCTATGGCAGGAACAATGAAGACAATGAACATGACAATGCCGTTAATGTCTGTGTTCTTCGTTGCCACACTTCCTACAGGTATCGGTCTTTACTGGATTTTCAGTGCGTTAGTCAGAAGTTTGCAGCAGGTTCTTATTAATAAACATCTGAAACAAATATCTGTAGAAGATTTGATTGAGAAAAATAAGGACAAAGCAGAGAAAAAGGCTAAAAAGAGAAGTGAAAAAGCTGAGCGTATTAATGAAATGGCTCAGATGAATGCAAGAAGCTTAAAAGATTCTGCAAATCGTCAGGTATCAGCTATGAGTCAGAAAGAAAGAGATGAAAAGCTTGAAAATGCCAGAAAAAATGCAGAACATGCAAAACCTGGAAGTCTCGCTTCAAAAGCAAATATGGTAAAACATTTTAATGAGAATAATTAGGGGGCGCTATTATGGAATACATTACCGTATCGGCAAAAACAGTGGATGATGCTATTACTGAAGCATTGATCCAGCTCGGAGTAACAAGTGATAAATTAGATTATGAAGTAATCGAAAAAGGAAGCGCCGGATTCCTTGGAATCGGTATGAAACAGGCAGTTATCAAGGCAAGAAAAAAAGAAGAACCAAAGGGAGCGCCTGTTGTTGAAGAAGTAAAAGAAGAGCCAAAGAAAGAAATCGTAAAAGAGCATAAAGAATCAAAGAAAGAACAAAAAAAAGAAAAAGCTGAAGTAAAAGAACCGGAGCAGAAAAAAGAATCAGAGCTTGCAAAGGTCAATGATGAGACCGTTGCAGCATGTGTAAAATTCGTATCTGATGTATTAAATGCAATGGGTATGAAAGATGCCAAGGTTACTTCTAAGATCGATGAAGAAGGAGCTCTTAGTATTGATGTAGAAGGAAGCAATATGGGAATTCTCATCGGAAAACGTGGACAGACATTAGATTCTCTTCAGTATCTTACAAACAGAGTTGCGAACAAGATGCAGGAAGGATATGTAAGAGTAAAACTCGACACAGAGGATTACAGAAGAAGAAGAAAAGAAACTCTTGAAAATCTTGCTAAGAATATCGCAAGTAAAGTAAAAAGAACAAGAAGAGCTGTATCACTTGAGCCAATGAACCCATATGAGAGAAGAATTATCCATTCTGCTCTTCAGGCAGATCCGGCAGTATCTACTCACAGTGAAGGTGAAGAACCTTACAGAAGAGTTGTCGTTACATTGGTAGGAAGATAGAGGAATATAAAATAGGGGCTGGATACAGACCCCTATTTTTTGTATAATTAATAGAAGCATTTTATGATGTAAGGTGGAACAGTATGAATAATCAATATAATAAAGTAATAGCCGCTATATCTACTGCAATGAGCAATTCGGGGATAGGAATTGTAAGAATGAGCGGAGAAGGTTCATTTGAAATCGCAGATAAAATATATCGCGGAAAAAAAGAAAAAAAACTAAGTGATCAGTCATCACATACCATCCATTATGGTCATATTTATGATGAAAATGAAATGGTCGATGAGGTCCTTGTAATGCTTATGAAAGGTCCGCACAGTTATACCGGAGAAGATACTGTGGAAATAAATTGTCATGGCGGCGTCTATGTGGTGAAAAGAATTTTAGAGACTTTGATCAAATACGGGGCAAGACCTGCAGAGCCGGGAGAATTTACAAAACGTGCATTTTTGAACGGAAGATTAGATTTATCCCAGGCAGAAGCTGTCGGAGATATTATTACTTCTCAAAATGAATATGCATTAAAAAGTTCTATCAGTCAACTTAATGGAAATATAAAGACAAAAATCAGTGAAATTAGAAATAAAATAATTTACCATACTGCATTCATAGAGACTGCGTTGGATGATCCGGAACATATAAGTGTGGATGGATATGGAGAAGAATTACAGGTTACAGTTAACGAACTTTTAGAAGAAATCTCTCATCTATTATCAACATGTAATGACGGGCGTATTATAAAAGAAGGAATCAAAACGGTAATTGTCGGAAAGCCAAATGCAGGAAAGTCATCCCTTCTTAATGTGCTGATCGGAGAAGATCGTGCAATTGTGACAGATATCGCGGGAACTACAAGAGATGTGTTAGAGGAGCATATTAATCTTCAGGGAATTTCACTTAATATTATGGATACTGCGGGAATTCGAGACACAGAAGATGTGGTAGAAAGAATCGGCGTAGACAGAGCAAAAGAATATGCAGAAAAGGCAGATCTTATTTTGTTTGTTATTGATTCGTCTTCCCCTTTAGATGAAAACGATCATGAAATTTTTAAGATGATACAAGGAAAGCAGGCAATCATATTGCTAAATAAATCAGATTTAGATATGATAGTAACGAAAAATATGATTCAAACATTGTATATTGAATCAAATCCTGCAAAAACAGAAAGTGAAGAAATGCAGAAAATACCTGTGATAGAAGTATCAGCAAAGAAAAATCATGGAATTGATGAGTTTGAGCAAGTATTAAAAGATATGTTTTTTGCAGGAAATCTTTCATTTAATGATGAAATTTATATAACTAATATTCGTCATAAAACAGCGCTTAAGGATGCATATCATGCTTTGTCAAGGGTAAATGACAGTATAGATGCCGGAATGCCGGAAGATTTCTATTCTATCGATTTATTAGATGCTTATGAAGCACTTGGAAGTATTACCGGAGAAACAATAGGAGAAGATTTAGTCAATGAAATATTCAGCAAATTCTGTATGGGAAAATAAAGATCACTATGATGTAGCAGTTATAGGAGCAGGTCACGCCGGATGTGAAGCGGCTCTTGCCTGCGCAAGACTGGGATTTAAGACATTAGTATTTACTGTCAGTATTGACAGTATAGCTTTGATGCCGTGTAATCCGAATATCGGTGGAAGTTCGAAGGGGCATCTTGTAAAAGAAATTGATGCTCTTGGCGGTGAGATGGGGAAGATCATTGATCAGACATTTATCCAATCGAAAATGTTAAATAAATCAAAAGGTCCCGCGGTTCATTCGCTTCGCGCGCAGGCAGATAAAAACAGATATAGCCGCACGATGAGACAAGTATTAGAGGCAGAGCCTAATATAGAAATCAAACAGACAGAGATTACGAATATTTTGACGGAAGAAAATAAAGTAACAGGTGTGCAGGTGTATTCTGGTATGATTTATCGTTGTAACGCGGTAATACTTTGCACTGGTACTTATCTAAAGTCGAAGTGTATTTATGGTGACGTAAGCATGAATACGGGTCCAAACGGATTACAGGCTGCCAATTATCTTACAGATTGTCTGAAAGAGCTTGGAATAAAGATGTATCGATTCAAGACGGGAACCCCGGCAAGAATCGATCGTAATTCTGTCGATTTTTCTAAAATGGAAGAACAGTTTGGTGATGAGAGAGTAGTGCCATTTTCATTTACGACAAACCCGGAAGACGTGCAGATCGATCAAGTATCCTGCTGGCTTACTTATACAAATGAAAAAACACATGAAATCATAAGAAATAATCTGGATCGTTCTCCTTTATTTTCCGGTATGATCGAGGGAACGGGTCCAAGATATTGTCCATCGATAGAAGATAAAGTGGTGAAATTTGCCGACAAGAACAGACATCAAGTATTTATCGAGCCGGAAGGACTTGAAACAAATGAAATGTACATTGGCGGAATGTCCAGTTCTCTTCCGGAAGACGTGCAGTATGCCATGTACCGGACGGTACCCGGACTTGAAAATGTAAAAATTGTTCGTAATGCCTATGCAATCGAGTATGATTGTATTGACGGAAGACAATTAAAACCTTCTCTGGAATTCAAAGATATACACGGACTTTTCAGTGCAGGTCAGTTCAATGGAAGTTCCGGTTACGAAGAAGCGGCAGCGCAGGGAATTATTGCAGGAATTAACGCTGCAAGAATGCTTCAGGGAAAAGAAGCATTTACACTTGATCGTTCGGAAGCTTATATCGGTGTACTGATTGATGATATTGTGACAAAAGAAAGTCATGAGCCATATCGAATGATGACATCAAGAGCAGAGTATCGCTTACTTCTAAGACAAGACAATGCGGATCAGCGACTGACGGAGAAAGGATATGAAGTAGGACTGATTTCTAAAGAACGATATGAGAGACTATTAGAAAAGAAACACTTGATTGCCGATGAGATAGAAAGACTGAAGCATGTACACGTCGGAGCGAACGAAAAAGTGCAAAGTTTATTGGAAGAGCATGAAAGTACACCGCTTACATCAGGAATTACACTTACAGAATTGATTCGAAGACCTGAACTATCCTACGACATTGTAGAACCTCTGGATAATGAAAGACCCGACTTTCCGGAGTCGTTAAAAGAAGAAGTAGCTGAACAGGTCAATATAGCTATCAAATATGAAGGGTATATATCAAGACAGGAAAAACAAGTGGAACAATTTAAAAAACTTGAAAAGAAAAAAATCCCGGATGATATTAATTATGCCGATGTTAAGAGTTTAAGATTAGAAGCTGTACAAAAATTAAAAGAATACAGACCGTCTTCTATCGGTCAGGCTTCCAGAATATCAGGAGTATCTCCGGCAGATATATCTGTACTGCTCGTATATTTAAGCGGTGGATATAAAAATAAAGAAGAGGCACGGGAGAATAACCATGAGTAATGTGTTAACAAAAAAAGTAAAGGAACTGTCGATTGTATTAAATGATAAGCAGATACAGCAATTTGAACAGTATTACAATATTCTTGTTGAGTGGAATAAGGTGATGAACTTAACTGCAATTACAGAATATGAGGAAGTAGTTGAAAAGCATTTTCTCGACAGTTTAACAATTGTATATGCCATTAATATGGAAAAAATTGAAACATTGATTGATGTGGGAACCGGAGCAGGATTTCCCGGAATCCCATTAAAAATAGCATTTCCGCATTTAAAAGTAACGCTCCTTGATTCGTTAAATAAAAGAATTAAGTTCTTAAATGAGGTGATTGACCTATTAGAACTCAATGATATAAAGGCAATCCATGGAAGAGCAGAAGATTATGCAAAACAGTCAGAATATAGAGAACAGTATGATATTTGTGTGTCGAGAGCTGTTGCAAATCTGGCAACTCTTTCAGAATATTGTCTCCCTTATGTAAAGATGGATGGTTTGTTTGTACCTTATAAATCGGGTGAAATTGATGAAGAATTGAAAAGTTCTGAAAAGGCGGTTTCAATACTAGGAGGAAAAGTGGAAGAAGTAGTTAAATTTCAACTTCCGGGGACCGACATAGGAAGATCCTTCGTAAAAATCCATAAAATAAAAGAAACAAAGAAAAAGTATCCACGAAAAGCCGGGATGCCGACGAAAGAACCACTTAAATAATTATAACTGTAGAAAGAATATATTATAAAAACCTATTAGAAGTAAACACACAATATTGTTTCATTTCTAATAGGTTTTTATAATGTTTCACGTGAAACATTTATGAAAAATATAAAATTTATGTTTCACGTGAAACATTTAGTGGATATATACTTCTAAAAATGTTATACTATTTCTAAGCAAAAAAGAAAGGTGATTTAAATATGAGAAGAACTATAGCTATAGCCAATCAGAAGGGCGGAGTTGGAAAAACAACTACAGCTATTAACTTGTCTGCATGTCTTGCTGAAAAGGGAAAAAAAGTTCTTGCAGTTGATATGGACCCACAAGGTAACATGACTAGTGGCTTGGGTGTGGATAAGGACAGTGTAGAAAACACAATTTACAATTTGATTATCGGTGAAGCAAAAATGGAAGAAGTCTTGATTAAGGATGTGCTAGAAAATCTTGATATTATTCCTACAAATATTGATTTATCCGGAGCAGAAATAGAACTTCTTGATGTAGAAGAAAAAGAATACATTGTCAGAAATGAGATTGATAAAATTAAGGATAATTATGATTTTATAATTATTGATTGTCCGCCTTCATTAAGTATGTTAACAATTAATGCAATGACTACTGCAGATTCTGTTCTTGTGCCAATTCAATGTGAATATTATGCGCTGGAAGGATTAAGTCAGTTGATTCACACTGTGGAATTAGTAAGAGACAGATTAAATCCAAAGCTTACAATCGAAGGCGTTGTTTTCACGATGTATGACGCAAGGACAAATTTGTCACTGCAAGTAGTAGAAAATGTAAAGGATAATCTGGAACAGACGATTTATAAGACAATTATACCGAGAAATATTCGTTTAGCTGAAGCTCCCAGTTACGGAATACCTATTAATAAATATGATCCAAAGTCAGCAGGAGCTGAGAGTTATTTAAGATTAGCTGATGAAGTAATAGATAAAGAGAATGAGGAATAAGTGATAAAAAACGGGAGGTAATTAATATGGCGGTAAAGAAGAGCGGATTAGGTAAAGGATTGGATAGCCTGATCAAAGATAATAGTTCAGCAAAAAAGACAGCCGCAGCAAATACATCATCCGAAAATAAAGCAGAGGAAATGAAATCCGGAGAACAGATGATGAAAATTAATATGGTTGAACCAAACCGGGATCAGCCAAGAAAAAAATTCGAAGAAGATGCATTGTTGGAATTAGCAGACTCCATTAAGCAGTTTGGCGTACTTCAGCCACTGTTAGTCAGAAAGAGAAAAGATTATTATGAGATAATTGCCGGTGAAAGAAGATGGCGCGCTGCTAAAATGGCAGGAGTGAAAGAGGTTCCGGTTATAATCAAAGATTATACAGAGCAGGAAATTGTTGAAATCGGATTAATCGAAAATATTCAGCGTGAGAACTTGAATCCAATTGAAGAAGCAATGGCATTTAAGAAACTGTTAGAGGAATTTAATCTGAAACAGGATGAGGTAGCTGAAAGAGTATCTAAGAGCAGAACTGCTGTTACAAATTCAATGCGGCTCCTTAAATTAGATGAACGAGTTCAGGAAATGATCGTTGATGATATGATTTCTACCGGACATGCAAGAGCGCTTCTGGCTATCGATGATAAGGAACAGCAATATGACCTTGCTAATAAAATATTTGACGAAAAGCTAAGTGTCCGTGAGACAGAAAAACTGGTAAAGGAAATCAAAAATCCGAAGAAACCTAAGGTGAAAAAAAAGGTTGAGAACGAATTTGTTTATACAGATTTGGAAAACCGTATGAAAGAAGTGATGGGAACAAAGGTTAACATCTCTTCAAAAGGTAACGGAAAAGGTAAAATAGAAATTGAATACTATTCAGATGACGAACTCGAACGAATGTTCGAAATGATTATGAGCATTAGAAAGGATGATTAACAGAATATGGAAAGTAAAATTTTGAGTGCGATAGGAATAGATCCAGCATTTATCTTGTTGTTTCTGTTTCTTTTGATTATTGTATTGTTTGTGTTAAATGTAAGTGTTACAATGAAGTACAATAGATTGAAAAGCAGCTATAACACGTTTATGAAGGGCAAAGATGGAAAGACTTTAGAAGAAAGCATGAAAGAAAAATATGCAGAAGTTGATACCGTCTTAAAGGTAGTGAAACAGAACCGCCTTGACATTCGCGAGATTAATCGTCGAATGGAGAAAAGTTATCAGAAGCTTGGTATTGTAAAGTATGACGCTTTCAATGAAATGGGCGGAAAACTCAGTTTTGCAATTGCTATGCTTGACAATCGTGATAATGGATGGATCATCAATGCGATGCACAGCAGAGAAGGTTGTTACACATATGTAAAGGAAATCGTAAAAGGTGAAAGCTATGTAGAACTTTCTGAGGAGGAAGCTGAGGCACTGGACAAGGCAATCTTCCAGGAATATACTCCGGAAGCTCAAAATTAATGATAATACAAACATAGGAAATGAGGAGGAAGCAAGATGTTAGACATTAAATTTGTGAGAATGAACCCAGATGTAGTAAAGGAAAATATTAAGAAGAAGTTTCAGGATGAGAAGCTTCCATTGGTAGATGAAGTCTTAGAACTGGATCAGAAAAACAGAGAAATCAAACAGGAAGTGGAAGCGCTCCGTGCGGATAGAAATAAAATTTCCAAAGAAATCGGTGCATGCATGGCACAGGGCAAAAAAGAAGAAGCAGAAGAATTAAAGAAAAAAGTTCAGGTAAATGCAGATAGAGTAGAATCATTATCAGCAGAAGAAAAAGAAGTAGAAGCGAATATTAAAAAAATCATGATGACAATTCCAAATATCATTGATCCTTCTGTGCCGATCGGAAAAGATGATAGTGAAAATGTAGAGATTGAAAAATTCGGTGAGCCGGTAGTGCCGGAGTATGAGATTCCTTATCACACAGAAATCATGGAATCCTTTAACGGAATTGATCTTGAAAGTGCAGGAAAAGTAGCAGGAAATGGTTTCTATTATCTCATGGGAGATATTGCAAGAATTCATTCTTCTGTAATTTCTTATGCAAGAGACTTTATGATCGATCGTGGATTTACTTACTGCATTCCACCATTTATGATCAGAAGCAATGTTGTAACAGGAGTTATGAGCTTTGCAGAGATGGATTCTATGATGTACAAGATTGAAGGAGAAGATCTGTATCTTATCGGCACAAGTGAGCACTCTATGATCGGTAAATTTATCGACAGTCTGACACCGGAAGAAAATCTTCCGCAGACATTAACAAGTTATTCCCCATGTTTTCGTAAGGAAAAAGGAGCACATGGTATCGAAGAGCGTGGAGTGTACCGTATTCACCAGTTTGAGAAGCAGGAAATGATCGTTGTATGTAAACCGGAAGACAGCAAATACTGGTACGATCAGTTGTGGAAAAATACAGTAGATTTGTTCCGTTCTCTTGATATTCCGGTTCGTACCTTAGAATGTTGTTCCGGTGACCTTGCAGATCTGAAGGTAAAATCCTGCGACGTTGAGGCATGGTCTCCAAGACAGAAGAAATATTTTGAAGTAGGAAGCTGCTCAAACTTAGGAGATGCACAGGCAAGACGACTTGGAATCCGTGTAAAAGGAGCGGACGGAAATAAATACTTTGCGCACACACTGAATAATACAGTTGTTGCACCACCGAGAATGTTGATCGCATTTTTGGAAAATAATCTTCAGGCAGATGGTTCTGTTAGAATTCCGGAAGTGTTAAGACCATATATGGGTGGAATTTCAGAAATCAAACCAAAATAGTAATGAGGAAATCAATATGCATCAATATCTGACAGCCATTGGATTTGGAAATATAAAGTCAAAAAAAGAATGGAATGAGATTCTGTCGCAGGTAGAAAACGATTTTAATCAATATGCGGTAGTGTCTGAAAAAGATGATGTGGCTTACTGCGAATTTCGAAAGGAATTCGCAGAAGGAATCGGAATTTCATTGGCGGGAACGATAGATGATGACGATCAATTTGAACGAGAGTTTTACTATCCGTATTTTGCCGGAAGCGGAATCACAACATATGCGGAAATTGTAGCAGAGAAACGAATAGACAGAGAAGCATATATCGGAGTATGTGAAGATGCAAAAGTAGGTATCAATATTATTTTTCATGTCCAAAATGCAGATGACTACATTAAAAATATAGACAAAGTGGATTATCTGGAAAAGGTTCCGTCTATTACTTTGTCGGGATTGTGCAACGAAGGAACCATTCTTCTTCCTGTAAGAAAAGATGAAAAACAGGAGCAAAAGCAAAAAGAGCAGAGCAATAACCGAATGGAGCTGTTGATCGCCGCAAAAAACGGGGACCCGGCAGCAATTCAGGGACTGACGCTTGATGATATTGATACATATTCTAAAGTTTCCAGACGTTTGATCACAGAAGATGTGTTCAGTATTGTAGATACTTATATGATGCCCTATGGGGCAGAATGTGATCTGTATTCCATTTTAGGCACAATCATAGAAGTGCGAAAAACGTATAATGAATATACAAAAGAGGCAATATATATTATGAGTCTGGAAGTAAATGATCTGTTATTTGATGTCTGTGTTCCGGTCAACAATACGATGGGAGAGCCGGAGGAAGGGCGTAGATTCAAGGGAAATATATGGCTTCAGGGCTATATTAATTTCTAAAATGGCTTTGACAATAAAGAATGATTCAAGTATAATGGAGAAGACATCGATCGATGTCTTCTTTATTTTTTATGTATTGAATAAATGAAAATAACTTCCCATAGTTAAATGGATATAACACACCCCTCCTAAGGGTGAATTTTCAGTTCGATTCTGAATGGGAAGGTTCGAAAGACGCCCGCTCGTTAGCAGAAATGCAAGTAGTGAGGCGTTTTTTTGATAATATCAAAACGGATTCTCGCTGAAATGTCTAATCTTCTTTGCTGGCTTCGTTGGCAAAGGCGATGAAGTAATGAAAAATAGTGAAAAAATAGTGTAATTTTAATGGAAAAATAATTTGTGAAACAATATAATATATATTGATGAAATGGAGGTGGACAACGTGATTAAGGTTACACTAACGAATGAAATTTTAAAAAGGATATCGGAAATTGATAAAAATCGTTTTTCTTTCAGTACGATAGAAATGCCACCTATTACAAAAAATAGACTTAGAAAAAACTCCAAGAAAAAAAGTTCATATGCTTCTAATAAGATTGAGGGGAATCCATTGACTGAAAAACAGGCAAATGAAGCCATTGATAGTGATTCTCACAAACACTTTTTAAAACCAGAACAAGAAATTCGTAATTACTTTCTGGCCTTAAATCTTTTGGAAGAAAAGTTGAAAAAGAAAGAAATTTTTTCAAAAGAAATGATTCTTGAAGTGCAGGCAATAGTTGAAAAAGGTGCTTCAAAAGAAAAGATAGGATTAAGAGGTCCTATGCCACCAGGTGTATTGTTTGCAGTATATGATTCTGAAACGGGAGTACCGGAATATATTCCACCGGAGTATATAGATGTTCCAATATTACTGGAGGAACTTGTTGAATATGTAAATACTACAGATGATCATCCGTTGATCGTTGCTGCTGTAGTCCATTATCAACTGGTTACCATTCATCCTTTTGAAGATGGAAATGGAAGAACTGCCAGACTGATGTCAGGATATATTCTTGATTATTATGGATACGGTTTTAATGGAATTGGTTCTCTGGAAGAATATTTTGCCTATGATCCAGATGAGTATTATGCATCGCTGCAAATGGGATTACCTGCATTGTATTATTCAAGAAGAGAAAATCCTCCTCATCCGGAAATTTGGATCAATTATTTTTTGAAAATGATGGAATTGTATTCTAAAAAGGTATATGAGTTATCAAAAGTGTCCGAGAATGATGAGTTAGAAGGAAGCCTGTCCTATTTAAATGCAAAAGAAAAAGAGTTTTTAGCGTTCCTGTTAAAAAAGCGATTATATGAGTTTACACCAATTGAAGTAAGTAAAATGATTGGTGTAACAAACAAAACGATTATTAATAGATGTGCGAAACTTGCAAATAATGCTTTTTTGATTCCGATCATTGTCAAGACAAGAGTTCGATCCTATCGGTTGAGTGATTTTTCAAGAACAAATGAAAAAAAGATCTTGAGGAAATTGTCGCAGCAGAAACATGGATAATAGGTTCAATAGCGGAAGAATATTTAGAAATAACTTCCCTTCCTCCTCGTCAAGACCTATCCGAAGATGGAACTTGTTCATTAGATAGCCCTCTTTATAGCGAAAACGGTTTTCCGATTAATTATGGTGAAAACGGGGCAATTATTGTTGAAACAAACGGAGATATTGTGACCGCTGCTTGTAGATTCTATGATACGGTTGAAATCACAAGAATTAAGGGAACGTTTTCTTTTGAAAAAAGTTTCTGTTTGATTTAAGGCGCGGGGCGTAAGTCCCGCGCTATACTTTTCTCTTGGTATTTCATTAGGGTTGACTATCGAACAGAATGAATCTAGGAAGATTTATGCTGACGGTGTTCGGTTCACTTGCAGAATCGGAGCACAAGAATATTTTGGAGCGGCAGCAGGTTTCCACCTTTTCCCACCCAAAAAGAGGGCAAGACTTTCGTCCTGCCCTCTTGGAAGTGATTAATATTAACCAAAGTATCTCTTTAACAGACCTTCAAATGCTTTTCCGTGACGAGCTTCGTCTCTAGCCATCTCGTGTACTGTATCGTGGATAGCGTCAAGGTTAGCAGCTTTTGCACGTTTTGCAAGGTCGAATTTACCAGCTGTTGCTCCGTTCTCAGCGTCAACTCTCATCTCAAGGTTTTTCTTTGTGCTGTCTGTTACAACTTCGCCAAGTAACTCTGCGAATTTAGAAGCGTGCTCAGCTTCTTCCCAAGCAGCTTTCTCCCAGTATAAACCGATCTCCGGATAACCTTCTCTGTGAGCAACTCTAGCCATTGCAAGGTACATACCTACTTCAGAACATTCTCCTTCGAAGTTAGCTCTTAAATCAGCGATAATGTCTTCGCTAACGCCCTGAGCAACACCTACAACGTGCTCTGCAGCCCATTCTCTTTCACCTGTCTGCTCTTTAAATTTATCTGCGCCAACGCCACATACTGGACATTTCTCCGGTGCAGAATCTCCCTCGTGAACATAACCACATACTGTACATACAAATTTTTTCATAATTTTAATCTCCTTTTTTAAAATAATATTTATATTTATTGAACATTCTCTGCCCAATAAGATATAGTTTGAAATTAGTAATGATTACTGATATTAAGATAACATAGTTGTATGCAAATGTCAATTGTTTATTTGAAAATTCTTTTATTATCTCATTGGAAAATTTATGCCTGAAGCTTGCGGTTCAAGCGCTCAGCCATACATTTGGGACATGTACCGCTGAATAGTGTAGTGTGTGACTCGATGGTACCGTCAAAATTTTCCCCGGCAATTTTATTTACCTTTTGGAAATAGTCTTCCCCAAGAGCCAGATCAGATACCTCACCGCATGTATTACATACAAAATGATAATGGGGGGTTGTGCATCCGTCAAAGCGATCACCGCCGTTAGGGGTAGATATTTTGACAGCTTCACCTGTATCGGCCAGAAGATTCAGATTGCGGTATACGGTTCCAAGACTGATATGCGGAAATTCTTCTCTTACGTGAAGATAAACCGTATCAGCAGTTGGATGCTCGGTGGTACTCATCAAGTATTTCTTGATAGACGCTCTCTGTCTGCTGTATTTTAGTGTAGCCATGTACATCCTCCTTTTAATAATAGTAATAATTATTAAAATCAGTATAAAACATTAATCTACACATGTCAACTTATACTCCCTGTTTGTAACGATTTGTAATAATTATATTGGTAAAAACTGGAAATATTTGTTGTATTATAAGAAAAAAATAGGAAAAATGTAAGAAAAAACAAAGCGAATCTGCCTTGACATTTGAAATCTCAATGATATAATAATCACGTAACATATGTAACAATTCTGTAATATTTACAAAAGATAAGAAAACATAAAGGAGGGAGTTTATGGGTTCTATTCTTAAAAAGGGATTGTTTCTGGTTACTTTTTCAGGTGCTGTAGCAACATTTCCTGCAACAGCACAGGCGGCTGATGCAGAGTATACATTACCAAGCGTCGGCATTGAAGAGGTACTTAAATCTTGTTATACAGCAGAAAAAGACATTCAGGTGGAAGATTATTTGGTACCAACGAAGAAGGGTGAGTATTTAGATATGGCGTTTGCCAACGTAGATTCATTTCTATATATAAGGAGTGAACCTACAAAAGAAAGTGAGTGGCTGGGCAAGTTATACCCTGACAATGCAGCGGAGATTCTGGGACCGGTAGGGTCATGGACTAAAATAAAGTCCGGAGATGTCACGGGATATGTCTGTTCGGATTATATTATTATAGGAAATAACGCCGAACAGAAAGCGCAGGAGATTGTGGAAGAAAAGCAGGAAGAGTTCGTCTATGCAGAGTCGAGAGAAGCGGAAGAAGAACGACTTGCAAAAGAGGCGGAAGAAAAAGCGAAAGAAGCAGAAGCCAAGGCAGGCACGGGACAGGCTATTGTAGACTATGCATGTCAATTTATTGGAAATCCCTATGTATGGGGAGGCACAAGTCTTACCAATGGAGCCGACTGTTCCGGTTTTGTACAATCTGTTTTTAAGAACTTTGGTATTAATCTTCCAAGGACTTCCGGAGAAATGAGATCTTCCGGAACAGCGGTAAATTATAGTGATGCGATGCCGGGAGATATTGTATGTTACGATGGCCATGTCGGAATATATATGGGCAATGGACAAATTGTAAATGCAATTAACAGTCGAAAAGGAATTGGTATTTTGTCCGCCACTTACGATGATATTATTACAGTTCGAAGACTGCTTTAACCCCCCCCAGTGTACAAAATAGACAAAAATGTAAAAAATTGTAGAAAATTGAAAATAACACTTATCCAAGTTATCCACACAGAAAGACGCGAAAAAGGTGGAAAAAACAGCTATTTTCAAAAATTATCCACATTATCCACATTGAAAGAACAAAAATCGGTGGATTATTTATAGCAAATAAAAGAACGAGTGTTTTGTGGACTTGTGATAAAAATAACTTTTTGTCGAAAAAAGCCGGAAAATGTATTGACTTTTAAGAAATCAAAATTTACAAGGAAATTTGATTAAAATGTTTACACAATGAAAAAAAGCAGATATAATAAATAGCACCGAAGAGAAAAAAGGAGGTGTCATGATGGCACAGGTTACTAAAACAATGACAATCGGTGAGCTTATGTTTACAAATCCAGATGTTGCACCAATTCTTATGGAGATCGGAATGCACTGTCTTGGATGCCCATCCGCACAGGGCGAGACTCTTGAAGAAGCAGCAATGGTACATGGGATTGACAGTGATTTATTAGTAGAGAAGATCAATGCATATCTTGATGCAAAATAAAGCGAACTAAAAAGACTTTGGAGTTTTTCAAAACCCCAAAGTCTTTTTTCATAAATTAAAGACGTAGATTTTTAAAAACCACGTCCTTAATTTATATTTTTTAAATAGCTGCCAGCTTCTTTATTGCTTCATGAGCAATAAGGACTTCACAGTGTTCTTCGAGAAAAGCAAGTTCTGTACTTGAAGCTTTTTCCATAGTTCCGTATTCGGTCAACATATTGCAGATCCGATTAAAATCATTGTCTGTATGTTCTGATTTTGTGAGGGCAAGAATAAAAATATTTTCTGCCGGATCTTTATATAAAGTATTGGAACCACTATACATCTTATTAAGCAGATGGGAGGCTAAAAGTACATTATCCATTGTTCCGAATGAAAATAAGCGAAGAGCTGCGTTATTTGACGGTTTTTCCTGCACTTTTTTTGGAGGAGCGGCATCCTTACTCTCCATTTTCTCTTTTACTTTGCCAAGAAGGTCCAGTAAAGAGTCGGCGCCTTCTAATTTGTCTAACGCTTCATATCGCTTCTCGGAAGAATCGCCCTCCTGTGATGGCGCAAATTTGGAAAATCGTGTATCCAATTCCTCCGGATCTTCAACTTTAGTAATTATCAGAACGATTGAATCCGAAGAAGCCGGAATGGCCTCGATCATCAGCGGAATATCGTCTGCTTCAAATCCGAATTCAAAGGCTGCCTGCTGCATCATATCATGGAAAAGTGACTTTGCTTTCTCGGTTCCATACGCCAGTTCGCTTAAATGGAGCTGACGCTCGGCCAGATCAGCGTGTGTAAGTGTACAACGTATCTGGTTGTCATTGATCTTCTCAATCTTCATAGTCATCACTTCCTTCTAGTTTAGTATAGCATAGAACATTCCGTATGTTAAATAAAAATAATATAAATTGAAAAAGGACTTGCGTTTAAAATAACTATCGGCTATAATAACGATACTAAAAGATAGTTTATCCAGATAACTATGTTCTTAGAACAAAATCAAAATCTTTATTTCAATTATGAATCGAACAATCAGATAGTAAAACAGTCAAATGTGCTGCGTCAGGCACAGGTATCTCAAAATTAAATCAAAAATCATGTGAATTAAAAATAACGTAAATTAAAAAAATATAGGTATGATTATAATGCAGAACTATCTTTTAAGTGTATCACAGCAGTTCCTTATAAGGTCTTAAACCGGCAGGAATATGGTTGTCTGGATACAGGCATTTTAAAAGGAGGAATCCTATGGGAGACCAGAAAGAGCAGCAGATCCGCAGCCTGTTTACGGAATTGGCAGGTTACGAAAAAAGGGGAGTGGATATATTGCTGGATGGTCTGCCCGCAAGTCCCATGCAGATCGTGCAGGCTCATACGATGCGGGAAGACGTCGTTTATATGCGGGATTATGTATTAAATGATAAGGGAGATGTAGAAGAATTGTGTTTTCAAAATGTAGAAACAAAGAAAAGGCTGTAAATACCCCTCAAATGTAAGAAAATGTCGAAATAAATAATGACGTAATCCGGATGGTTTGTTATAATAAGGTCTAACAGGAGGTGTAACATGGAGGAGAGAGAAAATAAACGTCCGGCGGGAAGTCGACCGTCAGGAAGTCGACCATCAGGAAAACGCCCGACAAGAGAGCGTCCGAATGGCAGCAGACCATCAGGAAAACGTCCGTCAGGAAGTCGTCCTTCCAATTATTCTAAGGCAAAGAAAAGACGCCCGCAGTCTAAGAGAAGAAGAAAAGTGTATCTTATGGTGCGGACAACGCTTATGATCATATTATTGCTTCTGATAGTAGCAGGTGTGTTTGTGTGGAAGAGATACAGTCCTTCCAAAGAACAGGCAGATTTGAATAAGTATTATGGAATAAAACAAGAAGGCCAGCTAGCTATTACAGTGAACAACGAGGTTGTGGAGCCGAACGGAAGAATTATAGATGGCAAGGCGTATGTCCAGTATGAGACTGTAAGAGATCACATCAGCAGCAGATTCTATTGGGATGCCAAGGAAAATAAATTATTGTATACGCTTCCAAAGGATATGGTTACAGTAGAGGTTGGAAGTAAAGACTATCAAGTATCTAAGGATAAGAAGAGCGAAGATTATGTCATTCTGAAAACGGAGGGAAGTACGGCATACATTGCATTAGATTTTATTAAGCAGTATGCAGGAATAGAATACGAAGTATATGATAATCCAAGTCGTGTCATGATCGTGAGTGAATGGGGAGAAACAACCGTTGCAACCGTGAAAAAAGACACGCAGGTCCGCTATCGAGGTGGTGTAAAGAGCCCGATATTGACAGAGCTTAAGAAGAAAGATGAAGTCACAGTTCTTGAAAATGAAGATAATTGGAAAAAAGTAAGAACGAAAGACGGATTCATTGGTTATGTGAAGAAATCCGCGCTCAAGAAAGAAGAAAAGAAAGTGGTCGATACGGATTTTGAGGAGCCGGACTTTACTGGTATCAAGAAAGACTATACCATCAATATGGTATGGCATAATGTGACAAACAGTACGGCAAACAGTACCGTGTTGGAGAAAATTGCGGCAACGAAAGGACTGACAACGATTGCGCCGACATGGTATCACGTGAAAGATACGGAAGGAAATCTGGAATCCATATCTTCAGCAGAGTATGTAAATTATGCGCATCAGTCCAATATTGAGGTGTGGGCAACGATCCGAGACTTTGACGGAGGAATCAGTTCTAACGAGGAGTCACTGGCGCTGTTAAGTTCCACATCGAGCAGAGAGAACTTAATTAATCAGTTGATTGCAGAAGCATTGCAGACAGGAATTGACGGAATCAATGTTGATTTTGAAAAGATTTCACAGGAATGCGGAGAACACTATATTCAGTTCATACGTGAATTGTCTGTAAGATGCAGACAGAATGGATTGGTTCTCTCGGTAGACAATTATGTTCCAAAGGGATATAACATGCAGTATAACCGAAAAGAGCAAGGTGTAATGGCAGATTACGTAGTGATCATGGGGTATGACGAGCATTTCGGAGGTTCACCGGAAGCAGGTTCTGTATCTTCTTATAATTTTGTGAAAGAAGGAATTGAAGAGACCTTGAAAGAAGTGCCGGCAGAGAAAGTAATCAGTGGAATACCATTCTTCACACGTCTGTGGGAAGAAACGCCGAAGACGGAAGAGGAATTGGCGAAAGATGCCGGAACGGAGGCGGCTGAGTATACCATGAAAGTGTCCAGTGATGCACTTGGCATGTCAAGCGCAGAAGAAAAAGTGTCAGAGGCCGGTGCAGAGCTTACATGGGACGAGGAGACAAAGCAGGATTTTGCCACTTGGGAATCCGGAGGAGCTACGTATAAAATCTGGCTTGAAAATGAGAAGTCATTAGAACCGAAGCTAAAGCTTATGAAAGAGCATAAACTGGCAGGAACCGCAGCCTGGGCGCTTGGTCAGGAGAAAGCGGAGATCTGGGATTTGATACTGAAGTATGTAAATTAAAAAGTGAATATAAAAATGAAAAAATTGGCATATCGTAGAGATGTGCCATTTTTTTGCGATTATTCATGGGAGGATCCTTCCGATAACTTGCTTAAGTGGAATGTTTGTGTTAATGTTAAGAATAAAGTAAATTCTGTTGAAGAATCAGTAAAGGAGAAGGAAGAGGATGAAAGCCATGAGGAACGAGGTGAAGAGGGCATTAGAGTTATCTGTGGTCATTGCTTTTTTTATCTATGTGTGGAATGTGGTCGGCGTATCAGAGATACCGGAATCTTCTTTCAATCGTTACGGGGAGGGTTGGACCTTCTCTTATAATGGGCAGGAGAAAGTGATTGATATTCCTGTCAGACAGAAGGTAGACGCGGGAGATACATATGAGATTTCTCATGTAGCGTCGTGGGAACTTCCATCTGATGTAAGGCTTTTATATCGAAGTCTTCAACAGGAAGTGGAAATATATGTGGATGAAACCTTAATTTATAAATATCCTTCAGAGGATTATATTGGGGGCTTGACGCCCAACCACTGGAATATGGTGGAACTCCCGGAGGATGTGGAAGGGAAGCTCCTTACTATCCGGCTGAATTCCGAATACGAACAGTTTTCCGGAAAGATCGGAGAATTGTACCTAGGCGAATATGCAGTGCTGTTCTCTCATGTACGTGTAAAGTATTTTCTTGCACTGTTGGTCGGTCTGGTAGTCGGAGTGATTGGATGCGTGATATTTCTTACCAGTGCATTTATATATCAGAAAAAAGCACACCATGCAGAAATGGCATTAGGAGTATTGTTCATACTTACTTCGCTCTGGATGTGTGGGGAGGCAAAGGTGCCATTTGCGAAGATATCACCGCTTTCACAGTACTTCTTAGTGTTCTTTTCGCTTCTGCTCCTTCCGGCAGCATTCTATCTATATGTCTATTTTAGGATGCAAGAGAGAAATAAAAAAATATCTTTGAAAATATTTTGGTTAAATCTGGCTGTGTTTGCCGGCAGCCTGATCTTACAGCTTACAGGTATAAGAGATTATCCGGCAATGCTTCCGGTCATTCACGGAACGGTTGCGATTGTATCGCTGTGTGGAATTATAGTGATGGGCAGAGAGTTATATCAGAAGAGTGGAATCTTTAAGAAGCAGGAGTGCGCACTTGTGATTTTGTTCTTGTTATCAATGGGAGTAGAAATGATCCGGTTTTATCTGGATAGAAATCAGCTTCTCGGAATATACATACGACTGACACTGTTGTTCTATGCGGTCAGCACACTTTTGGCAAGCGGAGTGAAAATGTATCAAACCGCAAAAGAAAACCAGAATCTTGCTCAGATGCTGCAAGAGAGCAAGACTGCTCTGATGATCAGTCAGATTCAGCCGCATTTCATCTATAATGCGCTTAATTCTATTAGAACATTGATTCGGATTGAACCGGAGCAAGCGTATGATATGGTATATGATTTCTCGCAATATCTAAGAACACATATTGATTCTTTGAGTAATGAAAGAGAAATTACATTTTCCGGAGAGCTAGAACATATCAAGTCTTATATCAATATAGAAAAAGTTCGTTTTGGAGAGAGACTGAATGTTGAATTCGATATTCAGACAACCGATTTCTATCTGCCGGCTCTTTCGGTTCAGCCTTTGGTAGAAAATGCAATTAAACATGGAATCTGCAAGAAACCGGAAGGCGGAACCGTGTGGATCAGAAGTTATGAAGATGAGGAAAGCCAAGAAGGATATGTCGTAGAAGTGGAAGATGATGGAGTTGGATTCAATGTAGAGAAATGGGAAAATGTCAGGGGCGTAAGGAGGTCTGCGGGGATTAATAATATCCGCTTCCGTGTAGAGTCTATATCAAATGCACGATTATTCATAGAGAGCGAAATAAATAAAGGTACAAAAGCAACAATAAAATTTCCTGACAGGGGGGGGGGGGGGGGCATAGACAATGAAAACAATAATTGTAGATGATGAGGAATTAGCGATCAGACAATTTGAAATGGAATGTAAGAAGCTTCCGTGGGTGAATATAGTAGGAAGATTCCATCACGCGCAGGAGGCGCTGGAGTATGTGGAGAAGGAGAAGATCGAAGCTGCCTTCCTGGATATCGAGCTTCCGGGAATGAACGGTATTCTGCTGGGAAGAAAACTCAGGGAACTCCATCCTAAGCTTGTTGTGATCTTCCTTACAGGATATGATACCTACACGATGGACGCGCTTCATATGAAGGCGGACTACTATCTTATGAAACCATACAGCAGTGAGGACCTCCGTGAAGTAATGCAAAATGCAAGACTGCTCACGAGGAGACAGAAGAAACGTGTCTTCATCCGGACGTTCGGAAGGTTCGACCTTATGATCGACGATCAGGTAGTAGATCTTGCCAATTCCAAGGCGAAAGAACTTCTCGCACTGTGCGTTGACCATAAGGGCGGACAGGTATCCATTGAAGAAGCAGTAGATAAATTGTGGGAAGACAGACCTTATGATGAACGAGTGAAAAACCTGTACCGCAAGGCAACAATGAGCTTGAGGAAGATCTTCCAGGAATACGAACTGGAAGAGATCTTCGTAAGTAAAAGAGGAAGCTGCTACATTAATTCGGAATTGATCGATTGTGATTATTTTGAAGCGTTGGAGAATAAGAAGGAGAATCTCGATTACAGAGACCGGATCGTCGGCGCTTACATGCCGGAATATTCATGGGCGGAAGAAACAAATGCACAGTTATTAATGTAAGGGATGCAAATTATATAAGGTATGTAAGACATGTAAGGCGTGCAATACAAATTATCCACATAGCAGGGGATGAGTGTGGATAACTTGTGTGGAAAAGTAGAAAAAATATAAAAAAATATCAAAAATACACCTGTTTAGTAACGGTTCAGTAACATTACGTTTTGTATACTGCTGTAAAGATAGGTGTATTTTGCTTTTTTTTAGGAATTATAAAAAGGGGGAAAGAAACTATTACAGAAGAAAATACGAAAATGCACTATCAAATTGACATAGATAATGGGTCACAGTGAATCATGGTCCAAATAAAAAAGAAGGGGAAAGAACTATGAGAAAAACGAAGAAACAAAGATTTCGTGCTTCGATACTGGCATTCCTGCTGATTGCCTCGATGGTACTTGGTATGGCACCGGGCAGTGCAGGGCAGGTATATGCAAAAGAAAGCACAAGCCAGACTTCGTCGGAAGAGGAACCGGGCTTTATCGATAAAGCAGTCGGTTTCTTCAAGGATACGGGCGAGAAGATCACCTCCTTTTTCGGCGCAGGTGACAAGGCGCAGCCTGCGGCAGCGTATGACGAGAGCAAGGTTGTCGATCCAGAAACATATGCTACATGGGAAGGAATTGCCGGAGCAACGACAGAACATGTAGGACGTATCTGGACAGATAAGACGGTTACAACCAAAGATGTGACACTTCCGGGAGGTGCAACGCCGCAGGGAACAATTGGAGATTCTGATTTTCTGGTGATGTTGTCTGCACTTAGCTCTACGTCTAATCTTGTCAGTACGTCAAGTAAACCGCTGGATATTGTAATGGTACTGGACGTATCTGGTTCTATGGCGAATGGGACAATGAGACAGGAAGCTTTTTATAAGGAGACATACGATATTAATACGGATGTACTGAATGTACTTATAGGACCAACATATTATGCACTTGTAGATGGACAGTATGTGAAAGTTGAACCTGTTATAGGGCGATGGCATGTTGAAAGCTGGAAACTCAATGGACAGACCGTTGTGCCAAAGGAAAGCGCTTCGGATACCAATGGAATCCAATTCTATACACGTGAAGAAAGAACGATCACCTATATGCAGGCGCTTCAGGAAGCAGCGAATAGTTTTGTGGAAGCAACAGCGGCTGAAAACGATACGATTGGAAAGGCAGAAGATCAGCATCGTATTTCAGTGGTGAAATTTGCAGATGATTCTCATAAGTATGAATACGGTAATAACTTTACAGGAGAGAAATATAATTATACGCAGCGTTTGAATGCTTTGACCGCTTATAATTCAGAAAATGTATCGGGATTAACAGACAAGATCAGCGCATTGCGGGCTGCGGGTGGAACCGCGGCAGATTTCGGAATGGATATGGCGCAGCAAGAATTTACAGATAATGGTCGGGCAGATGCGCAGAAGGTTGTTATCTTCTTTACAGATGGCGAGCCAAACCATGGAAATGGTTTTGAGAGTGATGTTGCGAAAGATGCCATCGGTACGGCAAAGACGATGAAAGATGCCGGCGCGCTTGTATATACCATCGGAGTGTTCAGCGGTGCAGATGAAAATGATATGAGTAGTTATACGAACCGCTATATGCAGGCAATGTCAAGTAATTATCCAACAGCAACGGGATATCAGGGAGATGAGATTGGTGATAAGACAACAGAAGAAGGAGCGGCATATTATAAGGCGGCATCCGATGCAGATACGCTGAACTCTATCTTTGATACGATCTTCGACCAGATTACAACGGGCTCTGGAGCGCCGACTCAGATTGAAGAAGGAAAAGATCAGAATAATTCCGGATATGTAACATTTACCGATCAGTTAGGCGCTTATATGCAGGTGGATGGCTTCCGAGAGGTCCTCTTCGCCGATCAGACTTTCAAGAATCCGACAGTGACAACGGATGATACAAAAGGCATTACAACTTATAAATACAGTGGCGCTGTGGCTGCTGACGAGATCTACCCGGCGGGAGATATGGCAGACTTGATGATCGAAGTAAAGAAGGGAGCTTCGCTTGCCGAGGGCGATACCGTTACTGTGAAAGTGCCGGCGCGTATGCTTCCACTTTGTAATTTCCAGGCGACAAATGTAAATGGGCAGATTACTATGCAGAAACCATTGGCTTATCCAATTCGTATTTTCTACGGCGTAAGCTTAAAACCAGCGGTAGAGACAACGCTTGCAAATGGACTTGGTACTACGGATGAAGAAAAAGATACTGATACAGCGCTTGAGGCATATATCAAGAATAATACAACCAATGGCAAGACAGCATTTTATTCGAACAATTATGATGGAACGAAGATTTCAGGAGATAAGAAGCTTGGCAATACCACCGCAACATTTGTTCCATCTACGAAGAATACGTTCTATTATTTTACAAGCGATACGCTGCTTTATAAGGATATAGAGTGTACACAACCGTTGAAACTGAAAAAAGGTGAAGAGGCGCCAGAAGGTGAGATTTATTATTATAAGCGTAGTTATGTAGAGACAACGGATGAAGGTACCGGCGCTTCTGAGATGAAGACGAAGACGTATGCTTTTAACAGTGAAAATCTGAATCTGATTCTGAATTCGCAGTCGAATGCATGGGAAGTGAATGCGGAGGGACAGGTCTATCTGGTAGCTGGAACTCCTCGTCTTACCCGAGTGGACGCAACAACATCTTCTAAGAGTGAGAATACGACAGGTACGGCAACGGAAGTCATTAATCCGTTATGGGATAATCCGGCGGCGCCGAATGCTGTTAACGTATATCTTGGTAATAATGGTAAGTTAAGTAAAGAACTTCCGGGAGCGCTTGTAATTACCAAAGATGCAAGAGTGGCTGCAAATAAAGATTTAGATGTCAATGTTACAAAAGATAAAGATTTTACATTTCGTGTTCACGTGGATGGTGTCAGTGGAAACCGCTGGGCAGAAGTCAAGAATGCAGAAGGCGATGTAGTAAAGAAAGCATTTGAGATTACTTTTGACGAACAGGGGAATTGTACAACATCTATTACATTGCAGGATGACCAGACACTTTATATCTACGGATTAAATAAAGACGCGCAATATCAAGTAACAGAGAGTGAATCTATGCCGGCAGGTTTTCAGCTTGTAGAAGTAAATGGCAACAAGGTGACAGAAGCGGCAGAATCGGAAAAGGCTACAGGAACCATCAAGGCAGGACAGAAAGAAACAGCAACATTTACCAATGAATATGATGTTGCAAGTACGACTGTCAAGGGCACCGATTTTGCCAAATATAAGAAGGCATGGAAAGAAAATGATGAGCGCTGGGACGTGGCAGAAAGTTTTAACTTCTATTTATTTGCGGATCATGAGAACAATCCAATGCCGGAAGGTGCACAGGAGACACAGATTCAAGGTGTAACTGCAAAAGTTAAGAAGGTTACGGTAAATAAGGATTCATTTACGGGTGACTTCGGAGAGGTTACATTTACTAAACCGGGAACTTATACTTATAGCATTATTGAGGAAACACCGGTTCCAACGGTTGCCGGAATGTCCTATTCTGGAGCAGATTATACGGTTACAGTGACGGTAACAGATCAAGGGGACGGTACACTGAAAGCGGAAGCGGTTATGACCAAAGTGTCCGGTGATGATGGAATAACGCTTGCAAAGGGTGAAGAGGTAGCGGACAAAACGGCGATATTTACAAATGCATTCAGTGCACAGTCTGTAAGCGATGGACCGGGCGCGCAAAAAGTGTATACTGACAAGAGTGGAGCGAAGCCTTTGACAGATGGAATGTTCCAGTTTAAGATTAAGGCAGTAGGAAGTAATGCGCAAGAGGCTCCATTCCCTGCAAATTCACAGGCGGATAATGAGGGCTGGCATACGATGACAAATACAGGCAGCATAATCCAGTTTGGACAGGCAGCCTTTACTGAGGATCATGTCAATCAGACATTTACCTATGAATTCAAGGAAGTGATGCCAGCAGAAGCGAATGCAGATAATCAATATACTGTAAATGGCATGACTTATGATCCAACCATCTATACGGTTGAATTTGCAGTAACACATGAGGCGATTCAGAGTGACAAAAATGAAGCGGCTCGCGTAAAAGTGACGAAAAAGTATTATGAAGGTACGGGAGAGAACAAAGTTCAGATAACAGATCAGGAAGTTGTATTTTCAAATCAATATGATCCGGCGGACTTAGTGATTCCAAGTGATATTGCAGATGCCCTGACCGGTTCTAAGATATTGAACGGAAGAGATACTAAGGAGGGCGAAGCCTTTACATTTACGCTCTCTGCGGCGGATCAGGCAACGAAGGATGCGCTTACGAAAGACGTACTTGTATTCCAAGGAGATACAAACTTAGACAAGAGCGAGATTTCTGTAACTGATTTAAAAAATAATAATGCAAAGGATTTCCAGTTTGGCGAAGTAAGGATTACCCAGCCGGGAACTTATTGTTTTAATGTTGTGGAAAATGCACCGGCGGATGATTCAGGAATGACGTATGACAGACATACTGCGCAGGTGACAGTGAAAGTAAAAGACAATAACGGAAGACTGGAACTTGACGGACCTGTAACATATAATAACGGAGAAGGAAAAGCAACAGACAAGGCGGAGTTTGTCAATACATATCGTGCAAGTACAGGTTACGGAACCGACATGAGTCTTCAGATTGGAAAGACGCTCCAGGGACGTCCGCTGGAAAGCGGTGAGTTCACATTTGCTATTTCTGGTATTCAAACAGCGAATAGTGTAACGAAGGAGGAAGCAGATCAGAAACTGTCTCCTACGGATAAGAATTTTACCAATACTCAGCGAGCAGATGCGGGAGTGGAGAGTCTGATCGTGGATAAGATGTCAGGTGTGGCATTTGATCAGAACGATGCAGGCAAGACCTTCTGTTATCAGATAGAAGAAGTGAAGCCAGAGAATGCGCTTCCGGGAGTTACTTATAGTACGGAGAAATGGGTATTAGAAATTACCGTTCATGATAATGCGGACGGAACAATGTACACTACGTCGAAGGTCAGCAGAAGCGGAGATGAAAGCAATGTTACTGAGTATAATGGGAAAGATGGAAGTGATACAGCCAAGGTAACATTTACTAATATTTATGCAGATAAAGAAGTGACCGTTGATACCGCAAATGCAAACATTGGTCTTAAGAAGATTCTAAAAGGACGCGCATGGACGGGAAATGATTCATTTAAGATGACACTTTCTGGAAACAATGGCGCACCAATGCCAGCGATTCCAGAAAACAGTGGTATTACAGCGAATGGAGATGGAAGCCAGTCATTCGTTGTAACAGCGGACGATGGTACTGCATCTGGAACAGAGATTCCATTTGGCTTTGGAACTATTACTTTCAATCAAACAGGTGTTTATATTTATGATGTAAAAGAAGAACATGCGGGCGAGACAATAAATGGTATTGCGTATGAGCCAGATACAGCCCGTATCGTCGTAACTGTAACAAATCAGGATGAACAAGGCAAATATACGGGGCAATTAAAGGCATCTGTAAAAGCAGACTATACAACCTTTGAAAATGTATATCGTGCATCTGTGGATCAAGATGCGGCAGCGCCTATTAAAGTAACGAAGACTCTTAGCGGTCGTGATATGAAAGCACAGGAATTCACCTTCAAGCTTACCGCTTTGGACGGAACAGATACGAATGCAGCGGACGCGGCGAAGAAGGCAGGAATGGGTTCAGAAACAGCGGTTACATTTGATAACCAAACAGCTGGAACAGATGGAACGGTCGTAACCGTGCTGGAATCACAGTTTCAAAATTTCACATTTGATTTAAGCGATGTAGGGAAGACTTATAAGTATCAGTTCGAAGAAGTAAAGGGTAACGCTGGCGGAGTGACCTATGATACAACAACTTATGAATTGGAAATGTCAGCGGCTGATAACGGTGATGGAACGATGACAGTTACGGTAGTCGTAACTGACAGTAAGAACAAAGAACAGCCAGCTACCTATACCGGAAGTGCAGCGCAGGCAGCCCAGGCAATCTCACTTGCATTTACCAACAGCTACGCAGCATCTGGTACCCTTGACGGAGCAGCTAATCTTGCAGGAACCAAGGAGATGAACGGTCCGTGGGAAGCAACCGGTAAAAATTTATCCGGCTTCCAGTTCACCATCACAGGCGGAGACGATGAAACGAATGCAGCGATTGAAAAAGGCGACGTTACATTGCCAACAGAAAAAACGGCAACTTCCGATGTAACGGGCAAGTTTAACTTTGATGATATTACCTTTAATAAGAAGGGAACTTACAAATTCACAGTAAGTGAAGTTGTACCGGAAGATAATAATAAGATTCCGGGAGTTGCTTATGATGCAAATCCGGTTACAATTACTGTTGAAGTTACAGATAATAATAATGGAACGTTGACAGCAGCGCTGGCAGAGGGTTCACCGGAATTAACATTTACAAATACTTATGCAACAACGCAGGATGCAACATTTACCCCATCCGTAGTGAAGAAGGTAGAGGGGCTTGATGCCAAAGAGAACTTTACATTCAAGTTAAGCGCTGCCGATGAGGCAACGGAGCAGGCAATCGACAATGATACGATTACCGGAATCGGAACGAGGGCAGATAAGTACAGTTCAGAGAAGACGACAACTGGTGTTATTACAAAAGATAATCCGCAGACAGTAAACTTTGATGAATTAACATTTAAGAAAGCCGGAACTTATCAGTTTACTGTTAAGGAGACCAATGCGAATGCACCGACAGGATGGACATATGACGGTCATACTTATAAGATTACTATTAACGTAACAGATGTGGCTTCTGTATTGAAAGCGCAGATGGGAATAACAGATCCTAATACCAATTCACAAATCTTCACCAACAGCTTTAAAGCAACGACAACTTATGGTGAAGAAGGCGGACTGAATGTTACAAAGACCTTGAACGGACGTACACTGAAAGAAGATATGTTCAACTTCACGATCACAGGTAAAGCAACAGACAGTGTAACTGCAGAAGAAGCAAATGCAAAACTTGAGAATACTGACAAGAACTTCAAGAACACTGCTCCGGGTGAAGACGGCGTAGCAGTGATGAGCAAACTTGGCGCTGTGCAGTTTGATGAGACAGATATCGGAAAGACGTATCAGTACGCAGTACAGGAGATGGAGATTGCAGGAACAGATACGAAGTATACATATGATAATGTATCAGCAACCGTTGCTATCCGGGTACTGGAAAATAACGGAGAACTGTATACAGTAACAACTGTAACGAAGGGCAAAGATGTTCAGGAATATAGTTCTATTAACGAAAGCAAAACAGCAGTAGTACCGTTTGTAAACAGCTATACACCAGATATCGTAACGGTTGAGCCGGGAACATTTGCCGGATCGGTAACGAAAGTCCTGAAGGGAAACCGCGGCGCCGAATTAGCGGCAGATGAATTTAACTTCCAGATGACGATCACACCGGCAGATGAGACTAGCAGCATGGAAGGTGTTGTACTTCCGGAAGGAGCGAATAACGGTACAGTTACAGCAGCAAATACAGCAAATGGTCTTGTAAGCTTTGGTAATATTCAGTTCAGGGCAGCAGGAACTTACCATGTAGAGATCAGTGAGGTCATTCCTGAAAAGAAAGACCCGAATATGACTTACGACAAGCATACGTTCAGCTATGACATCGAAGTAACCTACGATGCGAGCAAGGGAGAACTGTCAGTGAAAGCTGTAGAAGACAGCAAATCAGGAAGTCCGGTATTTACTAATATTTACGAAGCAGATGATGCGAAGGACGTTGCAAACACAGATGAGCCGACCACATCCGTAGATGGCAAGATTGTCGGTGTCGGTGATCAGCTGACTTACACCATCGACTGGGTAAATAATGCAGTAGATGAAACAACAGGCGCTCCTGCGAAAGCAGAAGTGACCATCACAGATATTGTACCGGCAGGTACGAAGTATGTAAGTGCAGGCAATGAAGGCGCTTACGACGAAGGTACGAATACCATTACATGGACGCTTGGCGAACAGGAAGCAGGAGCTTCCGGAACCGTAAGCTTCGTGGTAGAAGTACTTGATAATGCAGGTGGAACAGACGTAACAAACAAGGCAAAGATTACCGTTGGAAACAACGATCCGAAGCAGACGAATAAAGTTACCACAAAGGTTCCGGGCAAAGATTCAGTTGTAGAAGGCGATGGAGAATTACAGGTCGGAAAGATCTTAACCTACACCATCTCCTATAAGAACCCAGAAGAGGAAGCTGCAACAGTTACGATCAAAGACATCATTCCAGAGGGTCTTGATTATGTAGACGGCAGTGCATCCGATGGAGCAACTTATAACAAAGAGGATCGCACCTTAACATGGATGCTTGCAGATGTTCAGCCAGGAACAGAAGGAACGGTTACCTTTGACGCGAAAGTAAATGAAAGCGCGAAGACCGTAATCGATAATAAAGCAACGATCCAGATCGGAGACAATGCTCCGACTTATGACACGAATACGGATCAGAATGAGATTCCAAAGGATGGAAACCTTGCGATCAGTAAGACCATTGCACTGGCAGAAGATCAGGACACAGAGATTAACAAAGAGCAGACCTTTACCTTTACCGTAGCGCTTAAGGATGCCAAAGGTGCGGCATTGACGAAAGAGTATGCTTACACCGTAACCGATGGTGACCAGAAGACAGCAGAAGGCAAGATAGCGAATGCAGGCACAATTTCTCTGAAGCACGGACAGAAGGCAACCATTACCGGACTTCCGGCAGGTGCACAGTATAAGGTAACTGAGACAGAAGCAGCCGGATATACTGCGGACGCGTCAGTGAAAGAAGGTACTGTTGCGGCAGGAAAGACAGCCAACGCAGACTTTACAAATACTTACAGCGTGGCAGGAAGTCTTAGCGGAAGTGATGCGCTTACCGTGACGAAAAAGCTCGTGGGACGTGAATGGCTTGACACAGACACATTTAAATATCAGTTAACAGCAGCAGATGAGGCGACAAAGAAAGCAGTGGAAGGCAGATTTATCACACTTCCAGACAATGCAGGCAGCCTTGAGATTACAAAAGAATCTGCGAAACATCAGGCGGCATTTGGAGATATCCAATTTACGATCGCCGGAACATTCAAGTTCCATGTTACAGAACAGCCAAGCGGTATCGCCGGTATTACAGATGATAAGAACGCGGAAAGAACCGTGGTTGTGAAAGTGACAGATAAGAAAGACGGAACACTGGATGCAGTCGTTGTCAAAGGCGAAAGTGAGGATCTGACCTTTACCAATACTTACGGTGCAGGCACCGGAGAGGATGATATCGCAGCACAGATCCCGGCAACGAAGAAACTGACCGGACGCGATATGAAGGCAGAGGAATTCCAGTTTGAAGTTGTAACAAGAAAAGCAGATGAAAATGCAGAAGACTTTAAGGAAGAAGTTGTAGCAACCGGAACGAATAAGGCAGCGAAAGCAGATACAGGCGGAGATGTGACATTTGCCGAAAAAGACGAAAAACTTACTTATACCGTAGAGTCACTGAACGAGGCAGTAGAAGCAGGCTATGCAGTGAAAGAAGTAAAAGAAGGTCAATCCGTATGGAGGGTTTCTTACACCGCAAGAGAGCTGACAAATAACTTGCCGGGTGGAGTGAAAGCAGTAGAAGGAAAGACATCTTACGACTTTACTATCGTTGTAACAGATAACAACAACGGAACCCTGACAGCACAAGTACAGGCACCGGAAGGTGGTATTGCATTTGAAAATGCTTACACAACCGGAGGAACGGAAGTAGACACAGATCCGACGGATAAAGTTGCATACTTTAATAAGAAACTTGTAGGACGTGACTGGTTAGACACTGATGAATTTACATTCACTATTACACCGCAGAACGGCGCACCGGAACCGAAGAAAACTATAGCTACAGTTGAGAAAGCAGAGGCCAAAGAAGGAGATTTAGTACCATTCGGATTTGGCAAGATTACATTTACAGATGCCGATATGGCTGGAGCAACAGCGAATGAAGACGGTACATTGTCTAAGACATTCACATATCAGATTACTGAGAACGACATCGATGCTAAGAAGATGCCGGGTGTTACAAAAGATATTCATGTAGCAACACTGACGATTACAGTGACGGATAATCAGCAGGGTGAACTTAGTGCATCGGCAAGCATGACCGCAGAAAATGGAACATTTACTAATACTTATGAGTCAAGTCTTGACTACACAGCGCTTAGTGGACTTCGGATTACGAAGGTACTGCATGGAAGAGACATGGAAGCCGGACAGTTTACATTTACGGTAACACCAGAACGCGAAAATTCCGCTGAAAAATTGGGACTGGAAGAAGGAGCAAATGAGTTCAAGAATACTGCGAAACCAGCAGGTAAGGTAGATACGATTGATGTGCTTGCAGGTAAAAATGTGATATTTACACAGGCAGATGCAGGCAAGACGTTCATTTACACCGTTGCTGAAAAGGAAGGAGACAATTCGGCTTACACTTATGACAACACGCCGAGAACAGTAACAATTGAAGTGAAAGACAACAAGAATGCGACTTTGACAGTTACAACAACAGTTAAGAAGGGCAGTGAAGTTGTTGATATACAGAGCGTGACAACAGGAGGCAAAGATCAGAAGAAGGCGACCGTAGCATTTGAAAATACCTACAAAGCGAATCCGACAACTCTTGGCGGAGAAGGAAATGTTAAGATCAATGCGAAGAAGTCTCTGACAAACAGACCGATGGTAGCTGGTGAATTTACATTCAATGTGAAGGATAAGAATCAGAATCCGGTTACATCCGGTGCGAACAGCGCAGACGGAACGATCACATTTGCCCCGGTAAAGTATGATGCCGATAAGTTAATTGCAGATGAGAAAGCAGGAATTGCGAAGAAGTCTGTGCAGGAAGGCGCATATGTATACACTTATGATTATACGGTTGTAGAAGCGCCGACTACAGATGGAGTGACTGGAGATGCAACGACATTTGCTATTCAGGTAATTGTAACAGATAAGGGAGACGGAACACTGGAACTGAAGGTACAGTACCCAGAAGGAACGGATTCTCTTGCATTCAAGAACCTGTACGGTGAAGGGGCAGAAGCAGAAATTACCATCAACGGTCATAAGCAGTATGAGGTAGCATCAGGAGATAACGAACCAGATATTACAGGCAAGTATACATTTACCATCACTGGTTCTAAAGGTGCTCCGATGCCAGAGAAAACCGAAGTGACGAATGATGCCGCAGGCAATGTGACCTTTGGAGCGATTACATACACAATGGAAAATGTATTTGGCGACACAGGAAGCAAGCCGGAAGTGGCAGAAGCAGCCGAAGGTGCGGCAGAAGATGAAGCAGAAGGTGATGAGAAGGATCTTACAGAAGCAAAGAGCGCGAAACGTGAGAAAACCTTTACTTACACAGTAGCAGAGAGCGGAAGCGTTACGGGAGTACAAAATGACGGAAGCAGTAAGACATTTACCGTAAAGGTAACAGATAATGGAAATGGAACGATTGCTGTTGAAAAGTCATGGAAAGAAAATGAATTCCCATTCAGCTTTACCAACACCTATAGCGTAACGCCGGCTGATTACAGCATCAATACAGATCTTACCATCACGAAGGAATTAGATGGACGTGAATTAAGAGAAGGCGAGTTTACGTTTGAGATGGTTGGCGAAGGTGAAACCGTTCTTCAGGAAGCTGTAAATGCAAAAGATGGTTCCGTTACATTCGGAGCGCTCACCTATGAAAAACCGGGAACATACAATTATGTGATCCGTGAGCAGAAGGGCAGTGCAGGAGGAGTAGAGTACGACTCAGCAGAGCATACGGTTGTAGTAGTGGTGACTGATAATGGTGATGGAACCATGACTGCAAAGGCGGAACTTAAGAGTAGAGACGACGAAGATGCTAAGAATGCAATCGTATTCAAGAACTCTTATACAGCACAGCCAGCGTCCGTGACACTGGGAGCTTCGAAGGCTTATACCGGAGGAAAACTCGGAGACGGACAGTTTACATTCGAGCTGAAGGATAAGGATGGCAAAGTCGTATCTAAAGCAAAGAATACAAAAGAAGGTCAGATCGTATTTGAGACAATCTCTTACGATCAGGCAGGTACTTACGAGTACAAGATTTCTGAGGTGAATGACGAACAGAAGAATGTAACTTACGACAAAGCAGTATACGAGGTAACAGTAACAGTTACAGATAATGGTGAGGGAAGCCTGATTGCAGAAGTTGCATATGCAGACGGTAAGGCTCCTGTATTTACCAATAAGTATACAAAGCCGGAAGAGCCAAAAGGACCGACAGCTGTTAAGACAGGTGATGAGACGCCGGTAATACCATTTATCATATTGATGGTGGCAACACTGGCAATTATAGTAACAATTACATTCATTTTCTTCAGAAGAAAACGTAGATAGTTAATCAGGAGCGGGTTTTTATAACCCGCTCCTGATTTATTAATTCTTACTTAAGTTTCAAACTGCTCATAGCTTTTTATTAAAGTTCGTGATACAATTTTCTTGTAGAATTCCTCTGTGGAAATGGAGGAAATATGAGCAGACAAAAGAGGTTACAAGACTTAACGATCAAAGATAATTTTATGTTTGGTGCAGTCATGAGTATCGAGGAGAACTGCATTGCTTTTCTGGAGATGGTGCTGGGCTTTCCGATTGAGAAAGTTGTGGTCAGCAAGGAGAGAAGCATGATCTACCACCCGGAATATAGAGGTGTGCGGCTTGATATTTATGCAAGAGATGAAAAGCATACACACTATAATGTGGAAATGCAGACAAGGCGTCAGGCGGATCTTGGAAAAAGAAGCAGATATTATCACAGTCAGATTGACATGGAGTGTCTTAAGAAAGGGCTTTCCTATGAGGAACTGCCAGATACCTTTGTGATATTTATCTGTGATTTTGATCCCTTTGGCTGTGGTTTGTACTATTATTCTTTTCAAAATGAGTGTCAGGAAGACACACATGCAAAGCTTTGCGATGGCAATAAGACGATTTTTCTAAGTACGAGAGGAAAGAATAAAGAACAGATGCCACAGAGTCTGGTTAAGTTCTTGAAGTTTGTGGAGGCTGATCTTACGGAAAGTGAACAGGATTTTGGAGATGAGTTGGTAAAGCAATTTCAGGATTCGATTCGTGAGATTAAGACGAGCCGCGAAATGGGGGAACGTTATATGTTGTTTGAAGAATTGCTGAAAGAAGAAAGACAGGAGGGGATTGCAGAGGGACTGGCAGAAGGGCTTGCACAGGGGCGTCAGGAAACTGCAAGGGAGTACATCTTAGAAGTCCTTGCAGATAAGGGAGAAGTTCCTGCAGCATTAAAGGAAGCGCTCTGCGAAGTGGACAGTGAGGAAGAACTGAAGCGTTTATTCAAACTGGCAGCAAAGGTGGAATCTACAGAGGCTTTTCAGAAGATCGTGGAAGAGACAGTGAATAAGCTTAAGAGTAGAGAGGTTTAAAAAGATTTAAAATTATTTATATCATTTCGACAGTTTTCAAAAGTGTCAATTTTATTCATTGGTCAGGCGCTGGTGAGGTGCCTGACTGTAGTTGTATCTTATGAAAGATATCGGACCATATCGGTAATTTATCAGGTTATATTTATTAGTGTAATTTAACAGAGGAATTCTATTACTTATTTAACATTAATTCTGGCGGAAAGAAGTAACTGCGCTTTGTGCAGGTTTACCAAAAAAAGAACTGTGTTTTTTGTGCTTTCGCAGATAGAAAATATAAAAACATGAAAGAACTTTCAAAAAGTGGATAAACTATTGAAAATAAAATCCAAAAGCATATACTGTATGTCAGAAAGAAGCAAGGAGGAATTGGGAATGAACGAGAGAATAGATAATCTGCAGGGTAAATTGATCGTGTCATGTCAGGCGCTTTCAAATGAACCGCTTCATTCTTCATTTATCATGGGAAGAATGGCGCTCGCTGCAAACGAAGGCGGAGCGGTTGGAATCCGAGCAAATACAAAAGAAGACATTAAGGAAATTCAGTCTCAGGTAGATTTACCGATCATCGGAATTGTGAAACGTGATTATGAAGACAGTATTGTATATATTACACCGACGATGAAGGAAGTCGATGAATTGATGGAGGTAAAACCGGAAATCATTGCAGTAGATGCAACTGGAGCGCTGCGTCCGGGAAATGTGACATTGGATGACTTTTTCCATCAGATCAAGGAGAAGTATCCGGATCAGCTTCTGATGGCAGATTGCTCTACTGTAGAAGAAGCGTTGCATGCGGATGAACTTGGATTCGATTTTATCGGAACTACGATGGTAGGATACACAGAGCAGAGCAAGGGAGATAAGATCGAAGAAAATGATTTTGAAATTTTGAGAAAGATCGTTGCAGAAGCAAAACACAAAGTTATCGCCGAAGGAAATATCAACACGCCGGAGAAGGCAAAACGTGTCATTGAACTCGGAGCATACAGCGTAGTTGTAGGTTCTATTATCACAAGACCACAGTTAATTACAAAATCATTTGCAGATGCATTAAAATAAGAAAAGAAAAGGAGAAGGTATCATGAGAAATCTGGACAAGTACAAAGGAGTTATCCCGGCATTTTATGCATGTTATGACAAGGAGGGCAACATCAGCCCGGAAGGCGTACAGGCGCTGACAAAGTATTTTATTGAAAAAGGCGTGAAGGGCGTCTACGTAAATGGTTCTTCAGGAGAATGTATTTACCAGAGCGTGGAAGATAAGAAGATCGTACTTGAAAATGTAATGAAAGCAGCAGAAGGAAAACTTACTGTGATTGCCCATGTTGCATGCAACAATACAAAAGACAGTCAGGAACTTGCAAGACACGCAGAGAGCCTTGGAGTTGATGCGATCGCAGCAATCCCTCCGATTTATTTCCACCTGCCTGAATATGCAATTGCACAGTATTGGAATGATATCAGTGCAGCAGCGCCAAATACAGATTTTGTTATTTACAATATCCCACAGCTTGCAGGTGTTGCACTTACGATGAATCTGTTTGCTGAGATGAGAAAAAATCCAAGAGTGATCGGAGTTAAGAATTCTTCTATGCCGGTACAGGATATCCAGATGTTTAAAGCGGCAGCCGGAGAGGATTACGTGATCTTTAACGGTCCGGATGAGCAGTTCATGAGCGGACGTGTAATCGGAGCACAGGGTGCAATCGGCGGAACTTATGGTGTAATGCCGGAGCTTTTCCTCAAATTAAATGAGCATGTGATCGCAGGAGAAATGGAGAAAGCAAGAGAACTTCAGTATGCAGTCAATGAAATTATTTATAAAATGTGTTCTGCACACGGCAATATGTACGGTGTGATCAAAGCAATGCTTAAGATCAACGAAGGTCTTGAACTTGGCGGAGTAAGAGAGCCTCTTCCGGCACTTATTGAAAGCGATATGGCGATCGTTGAAGAAGCAGCTAAAATGGTACGTGATGCAAAAGAAAAGTTTTTATAGGAAATAATAAGAGAAGTTAGAGAGTGTGTTAGGAGGATAAGACATGCAGGGATTTACGATGGTTGACCTTGTAATCTTAGTAGTGTATCTGGCAGCAGTTCTGTTTGCCGGACTTCACTTCGCTAAGAAGGAGATGAAAGGAAAAGAGTATTTTAAAGGAGACGGAACCGTACCGTGGTGGGTAACTTCCGTATCTATTTTCGCAACCTTATTGAGCCCGATTTCATTCCTGTCACTGGCAGGAAACTCATATGCAGGAACATGGATCATGTGGTTTGCACAGCTTGGTATGCTGCTGGCAATTCCGCTTACGATCAAGTTCTTCCTTCCAATTTACAGTAAGCTTGATATTGATACTGCTTATCACTATCTTGAGCTGCGTTTCGGAAGCAAAGGACTTCGTGTTCTTGGAGCTGTTATGTTCATCATTTATCAGGTAGGACGTATGTCTATTATTATGTACCTTCCATGTATGGTACTTGGAAGTCTGACCGGGGTCAGCGTAAATGTTCTGATTATCGTGATGGGTGTAATTGCAATTATTTACTCTTATACAGGTGGATTAAAATCCGTACTTTGGACAGACTTTATCCAAGGTTCCGTACTTTTGATCGGTGTTACATTTGCATTAGTATTCCTTTTGGCACATATTGATGGCGGACTTGGAGCAATCTTTACTGCATTTACAGCAGAGCACAAATTCCTTGCAGTGGATCAGCCGATCTTCGACATCAACATTTTAAAAGACAGCGTATTTATCATGATCGTAGGAGCAGGCTTTAATACAATGGGTTCCTATGTATCCAGTCAGGATATTGTACAGAGATTTACAACGACAACTGATACAAAGAAATTAAATAAAATGATGCTTACAAATGGTGCGCTGTCTATCTTTATTGCAACAGTGTTCTATTTGATCGGTACAGGGCTTTATGTATTCTATCAGCAGAATGCACTTCCACCGGCAGCAGCGCAGGATCAGATCTTCGCATCTTATATTGCATTCGAGCTTCCGGTAGGTATTACAGGTCTTCTTCTGGCAGCAATCTATGCGGCATCTCAGTCTACATTGTCAACTGGATTAAACTCTGTGGCAGCAAGCTGGACGTTGGATATTCAGACTCGTCTGTCTAAGAAGGAATTAAGCTTTGAGAAACAGACAAAGATTGGTCAGTATGTATCTCTGATCGTAGGAATCTTCTCTATCGTTGTTGCTATGGTACTGGCAAACGGTGGTGTGAAATCAGCATACGAGTGGTTCAATGGATTTATGGGATTAGTACTTGGAATTCTGATTGGAACCTTTATCCTTGGAGCATTTACGAAGGTGGCAAATACATTCGGAGCAACCCTTGCATTTATCGCAGCGTCAGCAGTAATGATCGGAATCAAATATTTCGTACCGGCAGAGTCCGTAACAATCTGGTCTTACTCCCTGATTTCCATTGCAGTTTCACTTGTTGTGGGAATTCCTGCAAGTCTGATCTGGAGAAAGGTAAAAGGAGATACTTCTGTACCGGCGCCAAATACAACGGTATTTAAGAATTAAGGAGAGAAACTTATGATTTTCGGAAATATTCAAAACCTTGGGGAATATCCATTCCTTGAGGAGCAGATTAAAGAATGTTTTAACTATGCCAAGGAGCATGATCTTATGTCTTACGAAAAAGGAAGCCATGAGATAGACGGTGACCGTTTGTTTGTAAATGTTGTGGAGTATACTACAACAACAGCCGAAGAGAGATTCTGGGAGGCGCACAGACAATATCTGGATCTTCATCTCATGCTTCGCGGGACAGAGCAGATCGATCTGAACTTCATTCAGAATATGGATGTGAAAGAGTTCGTGGAAAAAGATGATTTTCTTCCAATGGACGGAGAAAAGAATAGTTCGGTAATCCTCCGAGACGGAGATTTCCTGATCTGTTATCCGAGCGACGGACATCGCACAGCTGTGGCAGTAGATGAACCGGAGACAATTAAAAAAGCAATCTTTAAGATTCGTATAAAATAACAGGCGGTGAGGCAAGACGGAAGAAGTTCCGCCTTGCCTCTTCGTGCAATGAGAAGCGATTGCGAAAAATATTTCAATATATTATAATGAGGAATAGATAAGATAATTCCTCAACATGCTTAGAGGAGGCAAACGAAGTAATGGAGAAAAAATATATTAGTATCGATATTGGGGGAACAGCGATCAAATACGGAATCCTCACAGAACAGGGTGTAATTCTGGAACGGTATGAGATGGCTACAGAGGCTTATAAGGGCGGACCGGAGATCTTGAAAAAAGCAGAAGGGATCGTGGAAGGCTTTTTGGATTCCGGAAAGGTGTTGAAAGAGGAGCTTCTCGGAATCTGTATTTCTACTGCTGGTATGGTGGACACGGAAAAGGGTGAGATTTTTTATTCTGCGCCATTGATTCCCAATTATATCGGAACAAAATTTAAAATGGTTATGGAAACCCGTTTTCACGTTCCGTGTGAAGTGGAAAATGATGTGAATTGTGCAGGACTTGCAGAGTATATGTCCGGGGCGTCAAAGGGCAGTAAGAGCGCGCTTATGCTGACTATCGGAACGGGAATCGGCGGCAGTATGGTCATCGGCGGCGAGGTGTATCACGGATGTTCCGGAAGCGCCTGTGAAGTGGGCTATATGCATATGGAAGGAAGTGATTTTCAGACACTTGGAGCGGCAAGTATTCTAACGAGAAAAGTAGCAGAGTGGAAAAATGAGCCGGAAGAGAACTGGAACGGCTATCACATTTTCGAGGAAGCAAAAAAAGGAGACGAGCTCTGTATGCGGGCGATTGATGAGATGGCAGATGTGCTGGGGCGCGGGATTGCAAATATTTGTTATGTGATGAATCCGGAAGTTGTTGTTCTCGGCGGCGGAGTAATGGCACAGGAAGAGTATCTAAGAGGAAGAATCGAGACTGCACTAAGGAAATATTTGGTTCCGAGTATTGCGAAGCACACGAAGCTTGCGTTTGCAAAGCATAGAAATGATGCAGGAATGTTAGGAGCATATTATCATTTCCAAAATATGCAGAGAAAGTAGGTTGCATGGAATATTATGTAAAGTCGGTTGTGCCGATCATTGAATCGAATTACAATAATTTTACAATGGTAGAAAAAAATATTGCGGATTTTTTTATTCACAATCATGAGAAAATGGATTTTTCCGCAAAAACGGTGGCGGCAAAATTATTTGTATCGGAGGCGTCGCTTTCCAGATTTGCCAAGAAATGCGGTTACCGAGGCTATCGGGAATTTGTATATCAGTATGAGGAAACCTTGGTGGAGAAAAAGGAGTCCATGACCGGAAATACAAGAATGGTTTTGAATGCCTATCAGGAATTGTTGAACAAGACTTATAGTCTGGTGGATGAGGGGCAGATTGCAAGGATTGGGAAATACTTAAATCAGGCAGAGCGTGTGTTTGTCTGCGGGAAAGGAAGCTCCGGTCTTGCCGCCAGTGAGATGGAACTTCGGTTCATGCGTATCGGTGTGGATATCGATTCGCTTCAGGACAGCGACAGGATGCGGATGCAGGCAGTATTTCAGGATAAGCGCTGTCTGGTATTCGGAATCAGTATCAGCGGCGAGACGGAAGGCGTCCGGTATCTCTTGCGGGAGGCGCACAAACGGGGTGCCAAGACGGTTATAATCACTGCCCAGAACAAGGATTTTTATGCGGAGTACTGCAGTGAAGTTTTGCTGCTGCCATCACTTCGGCATCTGAATCACGGAAATGTGATCTCGCCGCAATTTCCGATTCTTGTCATGCTGGATTTTATTTATTCTTATTATGTAGAGCAGGATAAACCGAAAAAAGAAAGTTTTCATGATAATACACTCCGGGCGCTGGAAGAGGGAAAAGTCGGGCGCCGCGGGATGTTCGAATAGCATTTGAGTATGTGACATGTTGATGAAAAATTGGAGGTAGCAAAGATGATTATTAAAAATGTGAGAGTGTACACAGAGGATCAGCAGTTTACAGACGGTGAGATTGTGATCCGTGACGGAATGATCGGGGACAGCCATGTTGTTTCCGGCGTAGATGCAGAGCCTGAGGCTGGGGAAGAAGTATTGGACGGAGAAGGCTGCTATGCCATTCCGGGGCTTATCGATCTTCATTTTCACGGATGTATGGGATGTGATTTCTGTGATGGAACGAAAGAAGCAATCGAAGAGATTGCCAGATATGAGGCATCCATTGGTGTAACAGCAATCTCGCCGGCAACCATGACCCTTCCGGTTGAGGAACTGGAAAACATATTGGAGACGGCAGCGGAATATAAGGAAGAAGCCAAAAAGCGTGCGAAGGAAGGCGGTTCTAAGGAGGCGGATCTTATCGGGGTAAATATGGAAGGTCCGTTTATCAGTGTGGAGAAGAAAGGCGCTCAGGATGAGAGAAATATCATTACATGTAATGAAGAAGTGTGCCGGAGATTTCTTGACGCGTCCAAGGGGCTGGTAAAATACGTAGGTATTGCACCGGAGAGAAATGAAGATGCAGTGTCATTTATCCGTGCCATGAAGGATAAGGTGAATATTTCGCTGGCGCATACGAATGCAGGATACGATAAGGCGATGGAAGCTTTTCAGGCAGGAGCTAATCATGCGGTACATTTGTATAATGCCATGCCTGCATTTACACACCGCGCTCCAGGAGTGGTAGGCGCAGTGTGTGACAGTGAACATGTGGACGTAGAATTGATCTGCGATGGTGTGCACATCCATCCGTCTATGGTTCGTGCGACGTTCAAAATGATGGGAGCAGACCGTATGATTCTAATCAGTGACAGCATGCGAGCTACCGGAATGCCGGATGGTCAGTATACGCTGGGAGGTCTTGATGTAAATGTAGTTGGAAACCGTGCAACTTTAGTGTCCAACGGGGCGCTTGCAGGCTCTGCAACCAACCTTCTGGATTGTATGCGTGTGGCGGTGAAAGAGATGGGAATCCCATTGGAAACAGCTATCGCATGCGCGACCGCAAATCCGGCCAAGAGTTTGGGCGAGTATGAAAAATATGGTTCTATTACAAAAGGTAAAAAAGGAAATGTAGTTCTTTTAGATCAAGAATTAAATTTAAAAGCAGTTGTGAAGGATGGCGTAAGAATCTAATATAAATTTTAATGATAGTGTTATTAAAAATATCTTAGACTGCATTTTAAACTATAGTCTGTTATTTTTGTTTCGTGTATCTGATCCGTTGAGCATCCGCTTCTTGACAGGCATCATGGTAAATCCAGGTGAGAGATTGTATGCGCTTTTGTTAAGATCTCGATACAGAGAGCGTACTTGGTATCGATAAAACATGGCCGGCACGTTTCCTCATTCCGCTTCAGGAGAGATGCCCACAGATGAAGACAATCTGGGGATCTGACTGTGTAGACGGAGTTCGCACAGCAGTTGAGAAAGCAGAAGCAGTGATCAAACTTTATCGGACAGGAAGACCACGAGTACGGTGATGTAAGCCCGATCAACAAAAATGTTGCTGAGCCGGGAATGATCTTCTCAACGCAGTTGATAAGAAGTGGAGAATCGTAGGCTAATTGAAGAATCATTTAGCATAAAATAATATAAAATGCCTCCGGCAGACATATATTGAATCAATAGAGTCTGTCGGGAGGCATTTTTTTTGCGAAAAAAAATAGAATTGATTCTTGTGATGCTGACGCTTGCCGGATTAGTGATGGTAAGTAAAAAATTGGAAAAGTACGTGAACTCGGATAAAGTGGAGAAAAAAGAGTATACTGTGGTCTTAGATGCCGGTCACGGATCATCCGATTCAGGAAAAGTAGGAATTAATGGAGTTTTAGAAAAAGATATCAATCTTTCTATTTCTAAGAAAACAAAAAAGTATCTTGAGAAAAAGGGAATCCGTGTGGTTATGACGCGAGATAAGGATGAGTCGCTGGCGGAAGGAGAAAACGGTAATCGAAAAGTGCAGGATATGAAGGCGAGAGTGAAACGAATCAACGATACGAAGCCGGATCTTGCAGTAAGTATTCATCAAAATAGTTATCATGAAGAAAGTATTCACGGAGCACAGGTTTTCTATTATGAACATTCCGAAAGCGGGGAGAAGGATGCCCGAATCCTGCAGGAGGCACTGCTTGCGGTGGACCCGGATAATACAAGACAAGTGAAGGCGAATACTACGTATTATCTTCTGAAGCGCACAGAAGTTCCGATTCTGATCGTAGAATGTGGGTTTTTAAGCAATCAGGAAGAAGCGGAAAAATTAGCTTCAGAAGATTATCAAAAAGAGATCGCAAAAGCAATTGCAAATGGAATCGAATCTTGTCTGAAAGATTAGAGTGTAGTATAATCAACCTTATGGAGACAATAATAAAAAAAGTAGAAAATGAACAACTTAATAATGAAGTGATCATTGAGGCCGGAGAGATCCTGAAAAGAGGAGGACTTGTGGCATTTCCGACAGAGACCGTATACGGACTTGGAGCAGACGCGTTAAATGAGGAGGCTGCACAGAAAATATATGCGGCAAAGGGAAGACCTTCGGATAATCCGCTGATCGTTCACATAACCAATATGGAAGATCTTCTTAAGATAACGAAAAATGTTTCGAAAGAAGCATTTAAGGTGGCAGAGGAATATTGGCCTGGACCGCTTACGATGATTTTTGAGAAGAATGAAAAGGTGCCATACGGAACAACCGGCGGCCTGAATACCGTTGCAGTGAGAATGCCAAGCCATGAGATTGCAAGAGCAGTCATTGATGCCGGCGGAGGATACATTGCTGCGCCGAGCGCGAATACATCCGGGCGTCCGAGTCCTACAGCAGCAGAACATGTGAAGGAAGATATGGATGGACGGATCGATATGATCGTAGATGGCGGTGATGTAGAGATTGGCGTAGAATCTACAATTTTAGATATGACCGTGACACCGCCGATGATTCTAAGACCGGGTGCAGTCACGAAGGAGATGCTGGAAGATTTAATCGGCGAGGTGGCAGAAGATGTGGCACTTATCGACCCGGATAGTAAGAAGAAGCCCAAGGCTCCGGGCATGAAATACAGACATTATGCACCGAAGGCTGAACTTCTTATTGTAGAGGGAAAGATGGATCAGGTGATTGAAATGATCAATCACATGGCGAAGGAACAGATCAGCAAAGGATATAAGGTAGGAATCATCGGAACAGAGGAAAGTGTAGCCAGTTATAAAGAGGGCGATGTTAAGTCCATAGGAACACGGGAAGATGAGTCTACCATTGCAGTCCATCTCTATGGTATCCTGAGAGAATTCGATCAGGATGAAGTGGATTACATATATAGTGAGTCGTTTGCTACAGGCGGGATCGGAAGTGCGATCATGAATCGTTTGTTAAAGGCAGCCGGACACCATGTAATAAATATATAAATGTCAAATGAGGAGGAAAAAAGATGGCAAAAGTACAGGTTATGGATCACCCGCTGATTCAGCATAAGATCAATTGCATCCGCAGAGAGGATTTAGGTTCGAAAGATTTTCGACAGATTGTAGGAGAAATCGCTTCGCTGATGTGCTATGAGGCCACAAGAGACTTAAAGCTTCAGGATGTAACGATTAAGACACCGATCTGTGAAATGGTAGGAAAAGAATTAAGCGGAAAGAAACTGGCAGTGGTGCCGATTTTAAGAGCCGGCCTCGGAATGGTGGACGGAATGCTTGATATGATTCCGGCTGCAAAAGTTGGACACATTGGACTTTACCGTGATCCGGATACTTTTGAACCGATTGAATATTATTGTAAGCTTCCGGCAGATTGTGATGAAAGAGAAGTGTTTGTGGTAGATCCAATGCTTGCTACCGGAGGTTCTTGTGTAGCTGCAATCCAGTTATTGAAAGACAAAGGCGTAAAGAATATTCGATTTATGTGTATCATTGCAGCACCGGAAGGTGTAGAGCGCATGAAAGCAGCACACCCGGATGTAGATCTCTATATTGGAGCTCTGGACGATCATTTGAATGAACATAAATATATCGTACCGGGACTTGGAGATGCCGGAGACCGCATTTTCGGAACGAAATAGTGACGGACAGGAGGCGTTTATATGGGAAGCAACAAAAGAAAAGATTATATCAGCTGGGATGAATATTTTATGGGAGTTGCAATGCTGTCAGGCCTTCGTTCCAAAGATCCCAATACACAGGTGGGATGTTGTATTGTAAGTCAGGATAATAAGATCCTGTCTATGGGGTACAATGGACTTCCCAAAGGCTGTTCGGATGACGAGTTCCCGTGGCTTAGAGAAGGCGAAAATCCTTTGGAGACAAAATATATTTATACCGTACACAGTGAATTAAATGCAATTTTGAATTACCGTGGCGGAAGCCTGGAAGGAGCCAAGCTATATGTGTCACTTTTCCCGTGTAATGAATGTGCGAAAGCAATTATACAAAGCGGGATCAAAGAAGTGATCTACGACAGCAATAAATATGAAGATACGCCATCTGTGCAGGCATCTATGAGAATGTTTGATGCGGCAGGTGTAAGATATCACCAATATCACCGAACACATCGGGAGATAAAGATAGAACTTTAATGAAATCGGGGCAAGTTGAAAAAACTGCCCCGATTTTTAATGTTCTCCCCGCGCCAGACGAAGGAGAAACAGGTAGCGTTTCCAGGCAGCGTGACTTCTGTAAATATAGCAATCGATCAGATCCGGGTCGCTGACATTTTGAAAGTTGGCATAAGCATCTTCCATTTCCTGTTTCGCCTGCGACAGTTCTTTTAAAAGTGTAGTATCCTTTGACTTATCTACATAATGTGAAAAGAATCTCATGAGTTATCCTCCCTTTATTGATGGCTTCCTGTTTTTACATAGTATAAGCGAATCTTATGAATATAATACGGAGCTTTTTGATATATATGGAGAGAGGGAACTGGAAGAAAAAGATATGAAGGGGAAGATATGAAGGAAAAGAGATCTTCTGTGATTGTGAATTTTATAATCCGGGCGGTTGTAGGATTCGCTGTAATTTTCTTTTTGAATCAATTTTTAGCTATGCAGGGGCTGTCTGTTCGAGTGGGAATGAACCCGGTGACTTTTGTGACCGCAGGGATATTAGGAGCGCCCGGAGTAGCGCTCTTATATGGGATTTCATTCCTGTCTGGATATTAAAAAATTTCTTTAGAAGTTTATTGATTAACCTCGTATGCGATACTGCATTGATAGCAAGCCGGAGCCGGAATGGTCTGTATTCTCCATGAAGAATAATCCTTCCGGCTTTTTGTTATTCGGTAAATCGGCAGAGTGTCATAAGGCTCCGGTGAAATGAAGAAATCATTAAGCGGAATGGAAAGTCCGGTGCCTAATGCTTTGACAAATGCCTCTTTCATTGTCCAGTAGCGAAAGAATAATATTTCCGAATCTGCGGAAGATGCTTCCCCAAGAAGGCGTGTTTCTTCCGGGTGGAAAAATCTCTCTGCAATGCGTGCTCTTTTTTTAACCGGATGGATTTTTTCAATATCGATTCCAACAGGGGAATCGACAGAGAAGATAAGTGCAAGCTGATCCCCGGAGTGGGACAGGTTGAAATGAATCTTGCCGGCATGTTTCCCGGAGAGCTCCGGCTTCCCGTGTGCCCCCTTTTTGAGCAGAAGATCATCTGGAGAGCAGCCAAGATAGAAGCTCAGAAGCTGATGAAGAATTGCGTGCACGCCGGAATTTGGCATGATCCATATGTGAAGCTGTCCGGGGAGAATCGGCTCCGCCGAACAGAGTTGTTCCTGAGAAAAAAGTTTGATGTCCATAGGAAAATCCTTTCAATAAAAACACCGCCCAATGAAAAATGGAGAGGATATGGTAATTATTTTTATTATAACTTTGAACATCATTTCCCCGCAACTTCTTTTGGGACTTTCAGAGAAATTTTCGAAGAAATTTTGTCAAGGATTCACAAAGATTCTTTTTTTGTAAAATTGGCATGGACAAGAAAAGAAAGGGGAGTTATAATCGTCCTACAAGTTGAACATGCAGCTTGTATCTGATTGTTTTATCTATTCATAATTTCAACATGATTCATGAATTTCAAGCCATTCGGCAACAAATTCAAGAAAGAAACTTTAGTAACAAAACAAAATAAGAATGTGCAGCGCATAAGGAGGTTCATTATGTGGTAAGTAAAAATTTAGTTATTTGTGACTCGGAAGAAGGATACGCCCAAGCATTGGCAATGTATTTCATGCGAAAGAAGGAATTGGCGGCGGAGGTTCAAGTGTGCAGTACCGTGACGCAGGTAATGGAGCTTGAAAAAACGAAGAAGATTCATCTTTTGTTTTTGGCGGGCGAGTATGCAAAGGAGGCGAAAGGGAAACTTCAGGCGGAGAAAATATTCTTGCTGACGACCGGAACGGAAGAGGCCGATGGAGAAAATCAGGTGTATAAGTATCAGTCCGGCGAGAAAATTGTAGAAGATATGATTCGGATATGCGGACTGGAAGCTTCTGAAAATGAGAGCATTTATAAAGGCGGAAGAAAGCAGGGAGGAAAAATCATCGGTATTTTTTCGCCGGTTCATCGGATCGGAAAGACGACTTACGGGCTGAAACTGGGCGAAGAAATGGCAGCCACAGAAAATGTCCTGTATCTGAATCTGGAAATTTACGGAGGAATCGGGGGACACTTCGAAGAGGGTGAGCAAACGCTTGCAGACGTGCTGTATTATGCAAGACAGGAAAAAGGGAATCTGGGTCTCTTACTCACCACAGTTGTAAAACATCGAAAAAACTTAGATTATATTGTCCCTATGCCTGTAGCCGAGGATGTAAAAAGTGTGAAGGCAGAAGAATGGCTTATGCTCATAAGACGGATTCTGGAACAGAGTATCTATGACGTGATTATTTTAGATCTGGATGAAGGAATCTCAGGGGTATACGAGCTGTTGCGGGCATGTACGAAGATACATCTTCTGTATACGCAGGATCTGTATGGGCAGGCAAAACTTCGCCAGTTTGAAAATGAAGTTAATTTGCTGGGATATGAAGATATTTTAAGAAAATTGGTGAGAAAGGAAAGACATGATCGAGGCAGAACAGCTACACGCAAGGATTCTTGATGAACTGGATCTGTCCAAAGAGGTAGAAGATGAAGAATTGACAAGAATCATCTACCGGGTATTGCGGGAGGCTGAGAGCAGAGAATATCTGCCGTTAAATGTAAAGACAGCATTGGGCAGAGAATTGTTTAATGCCTTCCGAAAGCTGGATCTGTTGGAAGAATTTCTGGAAGATGACGAAATCACAGAGGTTATGATCAACGGGACGCAGAACATTTTCTATGAGAAAAAAGGAAGAATCTTCCAGTCGGACAAACGGTTTCTCTCTAAAGAGAAGCTAGAAGATGTGATTCAACAGATCGTTGCCGGCGCGAATCGTCTGGTAAATGAGGCTTCGCCCATTGTGGATGCAAGGCTTGCCGACGGGTCTCGTGTAAATGTAGTGCTGGCGCCGATCGCATTAAATGGTCCAATCGTCACGATTCGGAAATTTCCAACAGAATCCATTACTATGAAGCAATTGATCGCATGGAACTCCATCAGTGAAGAGGTGGCGGAATTTCTCGCCTTATTAGTGGAGTCGGGATATAACATTTTTATCAGTGGCGGAACAGGTTCCGGAAAGACAACATTTCTGAATGCATTGTCTCAGCATATTCCCAAGGATGAGAGAATCATCACTATAGAAGACAATGCGGAGCTGCGAATCTTAGATGTTCCGAATCTGGTCAGTCTGGAGGCGCGGAATGCAAATGTGGAGGGCACCGGAGAAGTTACGATCCGGCAGCTGATCAAGTCGGCGCTTCGAATGAGACCGGACAGGATTATTGTAGGCGAGGTACGCTCTGCGGAGGCAATTGATATGCTTCAGGCTTTGAACACCGGACATGACGGAAGCTTAAGTACCGGGCATGCAAACAGCCCGGAAGATATGCTTTCTCGACTGGAAACGATGGTGCTTATGGGAATGGAACTTCCGCTTACGGCAATCCGAAGACAGATTGCTTCTGGAATTGATGTGATTGTTCATTTGGGCAGATTGAGAGATAAAAGCAGAAAATTACTGGAAGTCAGTGAAGTGATGGATTACAGAGAAGGTGAGATTCATTTGCAGACAGTGTACAGGTATGAAGAAACAGGAGAGGAGAATGGGAAGATTCAAGGAGTTTGGGAAAAGAAGGGAGAACTTAAGCACACAGGGAAATTATTGGCAGCAGGATATAACAGCATCGGAAAAATGTGTAATGGCAAGTAAAGCAGCTGCATTTACGGGAATCACAGCATGGCTTTACTATCACTCTCTGTGGGCAATGATAGCGTTGACTCCGATTTTTATATGGGAATATAGAAAGTCAAAAGAGGAATGTGAGAGGAAAAAGAGGCAAAAATTTCTCTTACAGTTTAAAGAGATGATCCAAAGCATGGCGGCTGCATTAGGTACGGGATATTCTGTTGAAAATGCAATGAAAGAGACGCAGAAAGAGTTAAAAATCATATATTCACAAAACGAAATAATTTCCAAAGAAATGGCACACATGATCGGACAGATTCGAGTGCAGGTTCCGGTGGAGCAGATATTGGAGGAATTTGCCTGTCGGGTAGGTGAGGAAGATGTGAAAAATTTTGCATCTGTATTTTCGGCGGCAAAGAGAAATGGCGGCGATATGATTGCGATTATTCAGGACACCGTTATGCAGATGAGCGGGAAAATAGAGGTGAAAAGAGAAATAGATACCATTCTGGCGGCAAAGCGGTATGAACTGAAGGTGATGTCGGCAGTGCCTTATCTGATCATTGCGTATATGAGTTTCAGCTTCCCGGAATTTATGTCTTGTCTATATGGAAATCTAATTGGAATTGGGGTGATGACCATATGTCTGAGCGTTTATATGGGCGCCTGCGCGCTTGGAGAAAAGCTGATCCACATCGAAGTTTAAGAGCATTTTTATTGATGACAGCCTTAGCGGCGGCTGTACTTCTTGTGATCACTGACTGGAGAAAAGCATCTGTTCCGCTGACGGAAGGACTGGAAAGAAATCCCTATGGAGGCGGAAGCAGAACGGAACGTCTGATTGCCGAGACAGAAAACAAAGAAAAAACGGAGATTGACGTAGAAGTAAAAGAACAGCTTTACACAACAGAAGAAACCAAAGCTTTATTTGACAAATGTATCAGGCAGTTAGACCGATTGATACTTGGGGAGAATAAAAGTCTGGATTATGTCACATCGGATATGAAACTGGTGACTCAAATACCGGAAGTACCGGTAGAGGTAGAATGGGAGCTCTCCAGATATGATGTGATGAATATCTATGGTGAAATACAAGAAGATGTGCTGAAAGAAGAAGGAATCCAGATTACATTGAAGGCGGTACTTACTTATATGGAAGACCGGACAATGCAGGCACAGTATGAGTGTATGGCGAACATTTATCCGGCGGCAAAAACAAAGGAGGAAACACAGGGGATCAAAATAAAAGAAGCCATTCAGAAGGAGCAGGAAAAATCAAAGACAGAAAAAAGACTGAAGCTTCCTGCCACTGTGGACGGAGAAAATGTCAGCTATTATCGGCAGATGGAGGATCGGGGACTGATTGTGATCGGAATGATCGTTCTAAGTGCGATATTATTTTATGCGTTAGATAAGGAAAAGCAAAAGGAGAAAATGCAGGAAAAAGAGAAGCAGATGCTGCTGGATTATCCGGAGGCAGTTAATAAACTGACACTATTTTTAGGTGCAGGTATGACGGTGAAAAAGGCGTGGCGAAAAATGGTGTCAGACTATGAAGAGCAAAAAGATCTCTGGGGCGAACGGTATGTCTATGAAGAAATGAAAACAACCTGTTTTGAGATGGACAGCGGGATAACAGAGGCGGAATGTTATGAGCGTTTTGGAAGGCGGTGTAAACTTCAGGAATATGTGAAATTAGGAGCATTGTTGTCGCAGAATCTGCGAAGAGGAACAAGAGGATTAAGCCAATTGCTGAAAATAGAGTCTGTTCAGGCTTTTGAAGAGCGGAAGGCAAGGGCGAAACGAATCGGAGAGGAAGCCGGAACAAAATTGCTGGGGCCGCTGTTTCTTATGCTGGCGGTTGTACTGTTTATCGTGATCGTACCCGCATTTATGTCTATGCAGATGTAGTACGAAGTAAAGAGAAAGGGGAAATTGTATGTGGAGACTGTATTATTTAAAAAGAATTATGACGGAAGAACGGGGAATAGGAGTTGTAGAGGTGATTCTCATACTGGTCGTGTTGATCGGTCTTGTGCTGATTTTTAAATCACAGCTTACAAGTCTGGTTCAGAATATATTTCAAAAGATCACAAGTGAAAGCGCCGGCATATGAAGCCATGAAAAAAGGAGAAGTGACCGCGTATCTTAGTCTTGTGTTTATTTTACTGATGACTTTCGTAGGCGGGATTATGGAGAGTGCATCCATCCAGATGGCAAAAAACTACAGGCGCGCAGATATGAACCGGGCAATGGAGTCAGTATTTGCGGAATATCAAAAGGAACTATTAGAAGAATATGAAATATTCGCACTGGATACAGGATATGAAACGAGTCAATACGGAGAGGATATGGTCATTCGGCGGTTGGAGTATTATGGAGCGCAGAATATGGAACATCAGGCCAGAAGAATCCAATATTTAACAGATCATGGAGGGCGGGCATTCTATGAACAGGTGGCTGCTTACATGGAACAGCAATACGGAATCGATCTGGTCAAAGAGCAGGTGGGGATGACAGACATGTGGAAAAAGCAGGATGAACAGATTATCGAGTATGAGCAAACGGGAAAGACGGAGCAAGAACATTTAGATCAGCTGCTGGACGAACAAGAGGGGGAACTGCCCTCCGAAGATAATCCTATCGCTTATGTAGAGGAACTTAAGAAGAGTCCGATTTTATCTTTGGTAATGCCGGAAGATCGGCAGGTGTCGGAGAAAAAAATAGCGCTTGCATCTGTGGTTTCCAAGAGACAGAGAAATCAGGGATATGGTGATTTCTCAGATGTAACGCCGGAGGCGGGAACCGTGGATCATCTTCTTTTTGGAAGGTATCTCACCGACCATTTTGGCCACGCTGTGAGCGAAAAAGACAGGGGGGCGCTGGATTATGAATTGGAATATCTGTTGGCAGGCAAAGAAAGTGATCGTGAAAATTTAGAGGCAGTCGTAAATCAATTGCTCCTTTTTCGTTTCGTTCCTAATTATATGCATTTGCAGGGCAGCAGTACAAAAAAAGCAGAAGCAGAGGCGATGGCACTTACCTTATGCTCCCTCTTGGCAGTGCCGGCTATTACACAGGCTGCTGCGCAGGTGATTTTACTTGCGTGGGCTTATGGAGAATGTTTGATGGATGTGCGTGCACTTCTGAATAAAGGGAAGGTGCCGTTGATGAAAAATGAAGAAAGCTGGCAATTATCTCTGTCGGACCTTCTAAAGCTTGGGCAAGATAAGAGTTTGAATGATGGACAGGATACGGGAAGCGGGCTTACTTATGAAGAGTATCTGCGGATATTATTATTTCTGGAAAAGAAAGAAGCATTGGGGATGCGCGCGCTGGATTTGATAGAGAATAATCTTCGAACGAAACATGGGCTGACTGCTTTTCGGGCGGATCAATGTGTAAGCAAGATGGAGATGGACAGTACCTGCAAGCTGAGAAGAGGAATCCACTATCGTTTTTCTACGTATTTTGGATATAACTGATAAGAAAAACGCAGAGGTGGGGACAGATGCCCTTTCGGGCATACATCCCAATTTATAAAAAGAAACGAAAGAAAGGAGATGGATTCGCGCCATGAATAATCGTAAACTCCCCTTAAACTATATCTATGATTCACAATCTGAAAGGGCATCTGTCTCCACCTCTGTAAAAGGAAGTATTACGGTGGAGGCAGCTATGGCAGTTCCTGTTTTTTTCTTTGCTGTGCTTTGTCTTTTTTATCTTATGGAAATTATGTCTGTACAAACTGCGGTTCGGAGTGGACTTCAGGATGCAGGAAAATTACTGGCAGAGCAAGGATATGACCAACAATTTCTGCTGCCATCTAAAGTAGAAAGTGACGTGGTATCTTCGATTGGGGCAGAACGTCTTCAAAGAAGTATCATGGAAGGCGGGAGCGGAGGTATTGACTGCAGTCAGTCACACATGTCCGGGCGGACAGGAATTGCACAGCTTACGGCAGTATATAAGATTCGGATTCCGGTGCCGATTTTTGCAATACCACCTGTGTCTTACAGGGAATCAATAAAGGTAAAAACGTGGTGTGGCTATGAGAAGGCGGGACTTGAGAGCGATGACTCAGAAACGGTTTATGTAACGGAGACCGGTGTTGTATATCATAAGGATTATAATTGTACGCATTTAAAATTGTCTATTCATATGGCATCAGCTTCGGAAATTGAGCATATGCGAAATGAAAGTGGAGGAAAATATCATCCTTGTGAGCATTGCGGGAACATAAGCAGTGGGAATGTCTATATTACAGACTATGGTGACCGCTATCACAGTTCGTTGTCCTGCAGTGGACTGAAAAGGACGATTTATGCAATTCCTCTGTCAGAGGCGGTCGGAAAGGGGGCTTGTTCAAAATGTGGACAGTAAGTGAAATTATTTGTCTGGGAAGCCTTGCAGGATTATCAGTTGCAGATATGCATTACCGGAAGGTTCCGGGCGAGATTCTCGCTATGGGCGCAGTGGGAGCGTGCGTGTATCGGATCTGTATGGAACAAGAGAATGTATGGATTCTGGGAGGGGGAATTGCAATTGGCATCCTTTTCCTTTTTATAAGCAGAGTTACAGGAGAGAAGTTAGGGTATGGCGACAGTCTGGCAATTTTGATCCTTGGTATCTATATGGGGATATGGAAACTTCTGTTGGTATTATCCGGTGCCTTTACGTTTTTGACCATTGGTGCAGTGCTCGTACTGAGCAGCAGGAAAATGTCCAGAAAATGTACACTTCCATTTTTTCCTTTTTTAACCGCAGGGTATTTGTTGTATCTGGTGACAGGACCGCTTTGAACAGGGGGCAAAATGAAGCATATAAGATTAAAAAAAGTAAACGGAAGTATGACGGTAGAAATGTCACTGCTGATGCCGATCATATTGTTTCTGATATTAAGCTGTATATTAACAGTATTTTATTTTCACGATAAAAATATCATAGCTGCGGCAGCTTATGAAACGTCGGTGGTAGGTAGTACAAAAATGAGAGAGGCAGAAGGTGTGGATGAGGGAGAACTGACGGCGTTATTTGCGGAAAGGACAGAAGGGAAATGTATTTTATTCGCAGGAAGCAGTGTCAATATATCAATAGGGAAAAAGCAGATATTAGTAGAAGCTACCGCAGAAAAAGGAAAATTTCGAGTGTCTGTGCGAAAGAGAGCTTCGGTGACAGAGCCTGAAGCTTATATTCGGAAGAAACGTAAACTGAGGGAGGTTATCAATGGAGCGGCGAATTACAGTTGAAGAAGCTTCGATATATGAAGAAGATTATCAAATGAGAATGTTAGAAGCCAATGATATCGAAGGTATTTTAAAAGTCAGAGGACGCGGAATGAACGGAAACAGTTGCTATGATTATGATGTCAGCGGGAAAATATCTATGAAAGCGCTGTATGAGAGAAATGAAATAAAGGCAAAAGATATTAAAAACTTTCTATCTGATTTAAAATCGGTGATAAAGAATATCGAAAAATATCTATTAAACATTCATTGTATTTTATTAAGACCGGAATATATTTTTTACGAAGAGGAGAAATTTTATTTTTGCTATTATCCACTGAAAAACACACAGTTATGGGAGGATATCCATGAACTTACAGAGTATTTTGTGAAGAAAGCAGATTATAAAGAAAAAGAGTGTGTAAGACTTGTGTTTTTACTGCACAAAGAAACAATGGAAGAAAATTATAGCCTTGATAAAATCATAGAAGAGTGTTTTGCAGAAGAAAGCGAAGAAAAAGAAGAGGTTCATGCAGAAGATGAGGAAGAGAGAGGCAGAGCGATGAGTTATGACAGGGCAGAGCATGATTGGATCGCAGAGCAGGAAATGGGCATGCGAATCATGGAAGAAACGGAAAATTTGTGGACACCTGTCAAAAAATTCCTCTATAGACACCGAAAGCCGAGGTGGGGAGAGTGGGACGGATTACATATAGAAGAAGAGGAGTTTTAGAGAAAAAAAGAAAGTTCTGCACAAAAAATTTATCTGTGATATAATAGAAAAAAATTCGGAAAGTGATTAACGATAAATGAAAGCTGAGAAGAGGATTGCACCAGGTACAATTTTACTGGCAGCAGCAAATGTAATTGTATTTTTCTATCTGACCTTTCAGGGTATGACAGAAGACGGAGCATTCATGTTAGAGCATGGAGCTATGTATGTTCCGTATGTATTAGGATCAGGAGAATATTATCGGTTGTTTTCCAGTATGTTTATGCATTTTGGATTTGAACATCTGGTAAATAATATGGTGATGCTTCTTGTAATCGGATTTACTCTGGAAAGAGAAATAGGAACGATTAAATTTTTGATCATTTATTTGCTCAGTGGGCTTGGCGGAAATCTTCTGTCTGCGGTATGGGATATGATGTCCGGAAGCTTTGCGGTATCAGCAGGAGCCTCTGGGGCTATATTTGGAATAGTGGGAGCGCTTCTCTATGTGGCAATCCGTAATCGTGGAAGGATTGGCGATGTGTCCGGAAGAGGGCTTGCTTTTATGGTTATTCTAAGCTTGTACTATGGTTTTACCAGCGGAGGAGTGGATAACTTTGCTCATATAGGCGGGCTGTTATCTGGTTTTATTCTTTCTGTATTATTGTATTGGAAGCGTCAACGTAAATACAGTGGATATGCCGGGAACTGACGATACAACCAGATTCCCGTTGTGTGCTTTGGCGACACGATGAGAAATGGCAAGTCCAAGACCGGTACCATCTTTTTTATATGTGATAAATGGTTCGAAGATATGTTCAAGCTGTTCGGATTCAATTCCACAGCCATTGTCTTTGATCTGGATGGTAAGTGTAGTAGTATCTGAGTAAGCTTCCAGTGTAATCTCCGGCTGTGTGCAGGAATCGGCAGCTTTCTCAGTAGGAGCAGTGCTCACAGCATCTTTTGCGTTTCGTAATAGATTCAGAAGAAGCTGACGGAGCTTGATGGAATCACCGTTTATTCGGGGAAGCCTAGGACTGATTTTTGATGTGAAGACAATATCTGTATCAATAAGAGAGGAGGCAAAAGATAAAACAAGTGTCTTAAGAAATGAATTAGTTTCTATTTGGGATATGTTTAAACGTTCTCCATTGTTATATGAAGATAGTTCTTCTAATAATTGATTCATATATTCAATATTTTGATGCAGATCAGACCAGTGCTTAAATGTGGAAACTTCAGGATGTGCTGTTTCTATCATTTGAAGCATACTGTATACAAGTGTTAAAGGGTTTCGGATTTCATGACTGATGGTACTGATTTCCATTTTATGAGACGCAAGCAGTCTTGTTAAAAGCTCCTTTTTTTCAGGACTTTCTGCCATGATCTGTCGTAAATTGTCGTAGTCTGTTGTTGCAAACATAGTAATTACCGCCTTTCCTAGATTTAACAGTTTAGCATTGGCGGTTCAAATAATCAATTACAATTTTTAGAGAAAAGAGGAAAGTATTATGAAAGAGGAAAATTGTATTTTTTGCAAACTGGCAAATGGAGAGATTCCAACAGCAACTTTGTATGAAGACGAAGATTTCCGTGTGATTTTGGATGCCAGCCCGGCATCGAAAGGACATGCGCTGATTCTTCCGAAAGAACACTATGCAAATTTATATGAATTGGACGATGAAGTGGCGGCAAAAGTGCTTGTGCTCGCTAAGAAAATGATTACAAAACTTACAGATCTGTTAGGGTGCGACGGATATAATATCGTTCAGAATAATGGAGAAGCTGCCGGACAGACAGTCTTTCATTTCCATATGCATTTGATTCCGAGATATAAAGATGATCAGGTTGGACTCGGATGGAAAATGGGTGAGCTTACAGATGCAGATAAAGAAGATATCTTATCCAGAATTTAAGGGATAAGGATCGTTATGGAAAGAGTAGGATAAGAAAGGTGAAAGTAAAGGCAATCGGTAAAATTGCATTTGATGCAGTATATGAAGCAAATGCAGAACGTGTGTATCGTACGGCGCTGCACTATTCCGATAACAATCATTATGCGGCAGAAGAGATCACGCAAGAGGTATTTTTGAAGCTGTACATGAACATGGAAAATATTAATATGAAAGCCATTAATACATGGGTGATAGTAACCGCAAAGCATATGGCGTTAAATTATTATAGAGATCATGGACGTGAAATGGCGGATGAAGATATTGCGTTGAAAGTGGAACCTACAGACAGCCTTGAAGATGATTTCTTTACAAAACTTAAAGATAAGGAATACCATGAACTTGCGGAAACAATATTTTCCAGATTGTATGAGGAAAACCCTCGGTGGCATGAAGCACTGACGATTACGTATTTATTGGAAAAGCCACAGAAGGAAGTCGCAGAGATTATGGGAGTATCATTATCCGTACTGCACAGTATGCTGTATCGAGCGAAGCAATGGATAAAGAAAAATTATGAAGAGGAATTCGAACGCTTGAATGATGCATAAAAACAGGTGCCGAACCGGCACCTGTTTTATACACGAGATGAAAGTGTGTAAGCTTATTGGCTCACAGATTCAATGAGATCGATGATCGTGTCAATGGAATTCTGCTGAGAAGACTGTTTCATTGTTGAAATATAAGTTTCTCTGTTTTCATATAAATGATTAATAGAAGAAAGGAGAACATCATTAGTTAATTCCTCTTCTTCTAATACAACGCTGAATCCCTGACGCTCAAAGGAACGGGCATTTAAAATCTGGTCGCCGCGGCTTGCATTTGCAGAAAGCGGAATCAGAAGATTTGGTTTGTGTAATGCAAGCAATTCACAGATTGCATTAGCGCCGGCTCTTGAGATGACAATGTCTGTAATAGCAAATAGATCTTTTAATTCTTCTTTTATGTATTCAAACTGTGCATAACCCTTTAAATCTTTTAAAGAATCATCTACTTTGCCGCGTCCGCACAAGTGGATTACCTGATAAGTTTTTAAAAGTTCCGGAAGGATAGCGCGTACGGCATCATTTACGGCTACAGAACCAAGGCTGCCGCCTACGATCATGATAACCGGCTTATCTTCTGCAAATTTTAAAAATTCACGCGCTTTATATTTGTCTCCGGTCAGTAATTCCTGTCGGATAGGAGAACCGGTAAGCACAGCTTTCCCCGCAGGTAAATAATTTAAGGTCTCAGGGAAGTTGCAGCATACTTTTGTAGCGGCAGATAAAGACAATTTGTTGGCAAGCCCCGGGGTCATATCGGATTCATGGATGATTGTTGGAACGTGGCGGCTTTTTCCAGCCAGTACAACAGGAACCGATACAAAACCTCCTTTGGAGAAAATGACGTCCGGTTTTAATATTTTTACTAATTTTTTCGCGTCGTTCATACCTTTGAGCACGCGGAAAGGATCGGTGAAATTCTGAACGCTGAAATAGCGTCTTAATTTACCGGTAGCGATTCCGTGATAAGGAATCCCGAACTGTTCGATCAGTTCTTTTTCGATACCATTGTAAGAACCAATATAATGGATATCATATTGTAATTCTTTTAAACGAGGGAGAAGTGCGATGTTAGGTGTAACATGCCCGGCAGTGCCGCCTCCGGTTAAGATAATTCTTTTCATAGTAACCTCCCGAATGTTTACATTATTTTATATGATAATTGTACTATAGTTTATAAGTATATTATACGTCACAGATAAATTTGGTCAAGAGAAAGAGGTGGAATTGGTATGAAAGACAAGAAAGAGCTTCTGGAGCAGACAATTAAAGAGGACTTAGAGAAAGAGGCGCAGGAGATTCTTAGAGCCTTGGAAACCTCGGATGTGGACGAATTGTCGGATGAGAAACAAATAGAGTTAAAGAAAAAAATAGATGAAAAAATAGAAGCCTATGAATTTGAGAAAATCTGTAATGGTCTTCCGGAAGAGTATCAAGATGCCCTGCGCGCAGGAATGGAATTGAAAAAGCAGGAAAGCGTTATCGATGGAAAAAGCGAGACAGATGGGGAAGATGCAGGCGGAAACAGGAGGGTAGTGCGGAAAAAGAAAAGCCTGCGTGTGTATGTGGCGTTAGCAGCGGTGATGATTATGGTGCTGGCTGTCAGTATTAGTTCCGTAGGTGATGGAAGAAGCTTGATGAAGACAATCAAAAGCATGGTTGGAGAGCGAGAAGTGGTGAAAGTCAATTCTGGAGAGGATAATTATGTGATAGAAGTAGAAAATGAGGAAGAGGCATATCAGAAGATAGAAAAGGAATTGGGAATAAAACCGGTCAAGTTAATGACGCTTCCCACAGATGCTAAATTTGTGAAAGCGGAACTAGAAAAAGATTTAAAAGTAGCGGAACTATATTATCAAGTTAATAATGAAAATATCGTTTATGTTATTAATGAAGATCAAGCAAAAAATTCTATTGGCGTGAGTGTAGAAGATAAGGTTATAGAGGATTATGTACTGGAAGTACAAGGAGCATTGATCAATATCAAAGGTTGTGAAATAGCCTCAACAAAACAGAAGAGATACTATGCTAGTTTTGATTATAAAGAAACTAAATACTTTTTGTCTGGTGTTAAGGAACAGGAAGACTTTGAAAAAATTTTAAATAATTTATATTTTCCTTAAAAATGGCGTTAGTTTTTGCAAGCTTATGTGTCTTAATATATAGAAAGCGATAACAAAAGCAAAAGGAGACGGAAGATGAGTGTAAAGAAAAGAAGAATCTCGGCAATAGTAACACTAATGTTGATTCTCAGTCTTTCAGCAGTTACTGCAACAGACACGAAAGCGAAAGAAGAGGCTAAGGTAAAGTCTACAGAAAAACTTCCAGTGATTGATGGCTCCTATCTTATTAAAGATGAAGAATCTGTAGGAGCAACAATTCCAATGACTCGAGGGGAAGATCTTATGACCGGATATTCGAAAGTCAGAAGACTTGGAGCTGGTGAGATTTATGCAGGGGGTACAACGATTGCAGCACACACTGTAGAGCGCATAGGAGTTGGTGTGATTGTAGAACGTGCAAAAGAAGGAGATACCAGTTGGGGATTTTATGATGCATGGCAGAAATTCAATGAAAATACAGATAGAGTATCTTCAAGCAAAAGATTAAAAGTAGAAGGTGATTACTATTATCGTGTCAGATGTACACATTCTGCAGGAGAAGATATGAGTAGTAGCTTTACGGACGGTATTTTTGTTCAACCATAATCATCCCCTCCGGGAGTTTGTGACAAGCGCCGCTAATATCGCAGTTTGAAACCAATAATTTCAGACCTACATTGAGAAACCACTTTTACAACCGGTCGAAAGACCAAAAATTTTTTAATAGCGGCGCTTGTCACAGACTCTCGGAAGAGTGATTTAAAATTGAATAAGAGACGAATAAAAATCAGGATATCGGAAAATAACCGGTATCCTAATTTTTTATATTCGGCAACGACCGAATACTGTTCGAAGATTAAAAATTATTGCTCTACTGCCTGTCTCAATGCGTAAGCAAGTTGGTCAGGGCAGGAAGTGGCTTTCTGACCACAACGAATGCCTTGGAGACGCTCAATAGCTTCGTCCACAGTCATGCCCTTGACGAGGCGGCTGATGCCTTGAAGATTTCCGTCACATCCACCGACAAATTCTACATTCTGGATTTTGTTATCGTCTACATCTACTTTAATTAATCTGGAGCAGACGCCTCTTGGTATATATTCCATGATTGATTCCTCCTTGTTGTATAAAACTTTCTATAGTTAGTTTTTTGTGCATGTTTCTTAGAAATTATAACAGAGCTATACAAGAGATTCAATGCAAATGCACGGAATCGTCATTTTGTCATGTAATGAAAGTATTATTTTGTCAACACTTCCGCACCATCTTCGGTAATAAGAACCATATATTCCACCTGTGCAGATAAACCGTCATCGATGGTATATACGGTCCAATCGTTTTCTTCGTCGATAAAGAAGTCGGGACTGCCCTCATTGATCATTGGTTCAATGGTGAAGATCATTCCGGGAACAAGAACCATTTCACTTCCTTTTGGAGTCACATAGCTTACAAAAGGCTCTTCGTGGAAATCAAGTCCGATACCATGTCCGCCGATTTCTTCTACGACAGAGTAGCCATTTGCTCTGGCGTGAGAATTGATCGCATGAGCGATATCGCCAAGATGTCCCCAGGGCTTTGCTTCTTTAAGACCAAGCTCTACGCATTCTTTTGTTACGCGGACAATCCGTTCTGCTTCCGGAGACAGTTCTCCGATGGTGAACATACGGGAAGCATCGGAATAATATCCATTTAAAATCGTAGACACATCAACGTTAATAATATCGCCCTCTTCCAGAATCTCATTTTCATCAGGGATACCGTGGCAGACTACATTGTTGATCGAAGTACATACGCTCTTAGGAAATCCTTCGTATCCAAGCGGTGCAGGAATGCCGCCATGCTCTTTTGTGAAATCATACACAAGCTTGTCGATTTCGGCAGTGCTCATGCCGGCTTTGATGTGGGCGGCAACATGGTCAAGAACTGCGGTGTTCAATGCTGCACTTTTTTTAATAGCTTCAATCTGCTGTGGTGTTTTCAGAAGAGAACGGTCAGGAACAATGTGACCTTTTGCTTCTAATGTCCATAATTTTATATCTAATTTATCCATTTGCCTACCTGCTTTCCATATATTGATTTGAGATATTCCCATCAATATAGTATAACACTTTTTACAGGAAATGCTATGGAATAGAAAAAAATAACAGTTCAGCCATAACAGCTCGGATTAGCTGCTGTGCAGCTTGTATTGCCACATACGTGGCTAAATCCTCGCTTATGGCGGAACGCCATATACAAAGTACACAAAAAATCTTCGTTTTCAAACAAGTTTGAACTTAGATTTTTGCGACTTTGTGCATGGCTGAACTGTTATAAAAAAATAAAGTATACACCTTGAACAGTTGCGAATTCCAATGTTATAATTAGGTGCTAATAAATAATAAAAAAGAAAGAGGCGAAGAAGATGTTGAGAATAGGAATGCTTACCAGTGGCGGCGATTGTCAAGCGCTGAATGCAGCGATGCGCGGTGTAGTAAAAGGGTTGTACACGAAACGTGATGATGTAGAGATCTATGGCTTTCAAAACGGATATAAGGGTTTGATCTACTCGGATTTTAAAATGCTGACAGCCAAGGATTTCTCCGGAATTCTGACAGTGGGTGGAACCATTCTCGGAACATCCAGACAGCCCTTTAAGTTGATGAGAGTTCCGGATGCAAATGGTTTAGATAAAGTGGAAGCAATGAAACACACTTATCATAAGTTGAATCTTAACTGTCTGGTGGTGCTTGGCGGAAATGGAACGCATAAGACAGCCAATCTTCTTCGGGAGGAAGGCTTGAATGTAATTACGCTTCCTAAGACAATTGACAATGATTTGTGGGGAACGGATATGACATTTGGTTTCCAAAGTGCAGTAGATATTGCAACAGAAGCGATTGACCGTATTCATACCACTGCTACTTCCCACAGTCGCGTATTTATCGTGGAAGTCATGGGGCACAAAGTAGGCTGGGTAACGCTTCACGCAGGAATTGCGGGTGGCGCAGATATTATCCTTCTTCCGGAGATTCCATATGATACGGATGTAATTGCAGAAGCTATTAATAAACGCAAGGCGGCGGGAAAGCATTTCACCATTATTGCGGTGGCAGAAGGCGCAATTTCCAAAAAAGATGCACAGCTTTCTAAGAAAGAGTTAAAGGAAAAACGTGCGAAAAATCCATATCCGTCGGTTGCGTATGAACTGGCAGAGAGAATCCAGATGAAGACAGATCAAGAGATTCGAATTACAGTTCCGGGACATACACAAAGAGGTGGCTCTCCGTGTGCATATGACAGAGTTCTTTCTACCAGACTCGGAGCAGCGGCAGCAGCGATGATACTGGATGGAAATTTTGGGAATATGGTGGGGGTTAAGGATCAGGAAATTGTGCCGGTTCCGCTTTCGGAAGTGGCAGGTAAGTTGAAAACAGTAG